>JAABUZ0100000830.1_pt1 | contig 67307 bp, 67 predicted proteins | sample 5562091 | NCBI WGS metagenome assembly JAABUZ01 (sample SAMN12813069, study PRJNA571459) | rock metagenome | isolation source: Antarctica rocks | place: Antarctica: Victoria Land, Linnaeus Terrace sud | collected 2015-12-21 | reverse complement strand
TCATCGAGAGCTACCGCTCTCAGGTCGTCACCGAGCCCGCCGCCGCCTGAGCCGGACCGTCCCGCGGCGCCCGTGGCGCGCCCGCGCCGCTCGAAGACCGCCGCGTCCGCATCCCTTGCGCAGCGGGCCGGGGTAGGTAATCCGGGAGGGTGGTGTGACGAGCATCGACCGGGACGATGTCCGACGCGGGGGGGTGAGCTGTGCCCGTGTGGGCGTCCGGCCCTCCCTGGGCCGCCCGATCCTGCGCTGAGCAGTGACCGACGCCGGCGTCAGCCCGCGTCGCTCTAGCGATGCTGCCGAAACCCTGGGGATCAGCCCGACCAGCTCATTCACACCTGCCGCTGGGATAGACGATGCCAGGGCGTCTTGGTCGGCAGTACGTAGCGTGGACCTGGTGACCACGAAGAAGCGCACGGCTGGTGGATCGTTGCCCGGCGCGGGGTGGGTGCGGCCGTGGATGCAGCTCGTCGAGATCTCGTGGTCGGTGCCGGTGGTGATCAGCTACCGGACGGCCAGGATGGTGACGGGCGGGTGGCCGCCGAGTCCTCGGGACCGCCGGGAGTTAACCCGCATGGTCCAAGAGAAGGCTGAGGCCTTCGGTCAGGCCGCCGTGGCGGCGGTGACGACGCCGCCGAAGGACACCGCCAAGGCGGTCAGCAACGTCCTCGCACCGGTTCACCGGAGCGTGGTGGCCAACCGCCGGCGGCTGACCCGACGCTGACGCACGTGAACCAGTCGGACCGGGGAGGGTCGCACTATAGGGCAACCTCAATGGGAGCCTGCCGCTGGCCGTATCGGCGGACGGCGGTCCCCCAGAGCTGGTCCGCAGCCAAACGATCTCGATCCACGATCTGATCCACGAACTGCTGCCAACCATCACCCCTGGTGCCCGGTCGGCTGCTGTGACGAGTACTCCCACCCTGCAAACCAGCCATGTGGGCACCAGCGTCCGAACTACGGATCAGAAGGTTGGGGTTCGAATCCCTTCGGGCGCGCCGGTCGAGGCACCTCTGTTCCGTCCCAGGCGTGCTCGGGAACGCCGCGTCGAGCAGGTCCACCGCCGGACGCTGCTCGTCGATGTTCACGTGCCCGTAGCGCTTGATGGTCATCTCCATGACGGCGTCCGGGGCTGGATGTCAGCTGGAAGCTGAACACAGGGGAGTAGCTGCTACCGGGGTGCCTGGCCAACGATTCCCCACAACGTGATCTCACCCCGGATCGGCAGGCCGTCGCGCTGGAACGGCCGCGCCGCCTCGAGGCACGCTGCGTGAAAGGCCTCCTCACCGGCGGCCTGAATGGCCTCGTAGGCCGGCCCGGACGACGCGAGGGCCCGTGCGTAGTGCTCGGCGTCGGCGAACTCCACGACGAAGGGGACCTCGAACAGCTCCCCCGATTCGAGACCAGCGTCAGTGAGGAATCGCCCGGCCGCGCCGGGATGCTTGAGCGCCACCATGTCCGACTGATTCGCCACCTGCTGCTCGGTGGCCAACCGAAACGGTGCCAGGAGCCGCCCGCCGGGCGTGGCGGCCATGTCGCCCCAGAATGTCAGCGCGACCCGCCCGCCAGGACGCAGCACGCGCCGTACCTCGGCCAACGCCGCAGGGGTGGTTCCCCAGATACCGCGGAAGCTGGTCACGAGGTCGAACGAGGCATCGTCGAACCCGGACTCGGCCATGTCTCCGACGCGAACGTCGCAACCAGGATTGCGCAGCCGAGCGACCTCGACCAACCGATGCGAGGCGTCGATACCCGAACAGGCCGCACCCTGCAGCCGCGCCAGCTCAATCGCGAGGCCCGCGCCGCAGGCGACATCAAGGAGCCGATCGCCCTGCGAGACGCCGAGACGGTGGTGCACGAACACGTACTCCCGGACGGAGGAGGGCTCGAGCAGAGCGGCGAAGTCAGCGGCCCGTCGCCCCCATCCCTCGTCAACCATGCGCCAGCTCATCGCCATCCTCCTCATCGCTCTCGAGGGAAGAAGTATGCGACGCACTCGGTGGCCGTCGATCAGAAGACGATCGTGGTGGTGCCGTCGCGCACGACCCGGTCCTCGCAGTGCCATCGCACCGCACGGGACAGGACGGAGCGCTCGACGTCGGCGCCGAGGCGGGTGAGGTCCGCGGCGGTGTGCCGGTGGTCGACCCGCGCCACGTCCTGCTCGATGATCGGACCCTCGTCGAGTTCCTCGGTGACGTAGTGCGCCGTCGCGCCGATGAGCTTGACCCCGCGCTCCTTGGCGCGCCGGTAGGGCACCGCTCCGACGAACGCCGGCAGGAAGGAGTGGTGAATGTTGATCATCGGGCAGTCGAGCGCCGCGAGCAGGTCGCCCGAGACGATCTGCATGTACCGGGCGAGGACCACGAGGTCGACCCGCCCCGCGAGCAGATCCACCTGACGGCGCTCGGCCTCGGGCTTCGTCTCCTCGGTGACCGGCACGTGCACGAACGGGACGCCGAATGCCTCGACGGCGGGGGCGAGGTCGGGGTGGTTGGAGACGACGGTGACCACGGCGAGGTCGAGCTCGCCCCGCTGGGTCCGCCAGAGCAGGTCGAGCAGGCAGTGGTCGAGCTTCGACACCAGGATCGCGACGCGCTTGGGGGTCGAGGCCGCCACAACGGTGGCCTGCATCGTCCACGGCGTCGCCACCTCGGCGTCGAACCGGCTCCGGAGCTCGTCGAGCCGGGACGGCAGATCGGGAAGGTGGAACTCGAGGCGCTGGAAGAACGTCCCGTCCCGCTCCGCGCTGGCGTGCTGGGCGAGGGAGAGGATGTTCGCGCCCGAAGCGGCCAGGAACTCACTGATCCGCGCGACGATCCCGGGCCGGTCGGCGCACCGGACGACCAGGCGACCCACATCGGTCGGGAAGACGCCGGTCACCCGCAGAATGATGCCGTGCACCGCAAGTGGAGTCGGACCCGGTCGGCGGGGGGACACCGACCGGGTCCGATGCCGAGCACGGGGGGCATGATCGGCGCCGTAGATGCTCGTGCACCTGCACGCACGCCGTCAAGAAGTCCGTGAGCGGATGAGTCGTGCTCTATCTCTCAACGGTTGCGACGTCATGCGAATATGTCCCGACCGTCTCCGGAGGAGGTTCTTCATGCAGATTCGACTCGTGGACGGGCCGTGCGCCGGCAGCGCCGAGATGCCTCTGTCGCAGGGCGCCGCGCCACCGGAGGAGTACCTCGTCCTGCTCGAGCAGGGTCGCCGCCTCGTGGTGAACGAGATCAACGGAGGGTCCATCCCCGGAGTCAACGTGTTCGCCGTGCATCGCCTGAACCGGCACGACGCCGACGGCACCCCGGTCTACGGATTCGTCGGACGTCGGGAGTCGCGCGGGTACTGACGCAGGCGAACGTCCCCCGGGACCGTCCGGCTCCGGGGAACGCCGGCGTAGGAGTCAACTCGCCGGGTGTCAGTTCTTGAAGGCGTCCTTGACCTTCTCGCCGGCCTGCTTGATGTCGCCCTTGGTCTGGTCGCCCTTGCCCTCGGCCTTGAGGTCCTTGTCGTCGGTCGCCTCGCCGACGGACTCCTTGGCCTTGCCCTTGAGCTTGTCGGTCTTATTGTCGATCTTGTCTCCGGTAGCCATACCGTAGGCCTACCCCATCCCGACGCCGGGCAGACCCATCCGCGGCCGATTACGTCATCCGGCGGGCACGAGGAGCACCCACACGGGCCCCGGGCGGAACGCGATGGGTGCCCCGTCGTTGCCGGTGACCGTGGTGCCGGACCCCGCGGACGCCCGCGACCACCGGCCCCCGAACACCTGCCCGTCGCGCAGGACGTCGGCGGCGCCCTCCCCGACCGTCTCGGCCTTGGGTGACACCCTCCCGGCCACGTCGGACACCGACGACGCGGTGATGCGCACCGTCTGCACGACGACGGTGGCCGCGGCGAGCCGCGTCCCGTCGCGGGCGGTGGCCGCCCGCCCGTCGAACGACATCGACCAGCGCCCGGCTGCTGCGTCCCACTCCGCGCCGACGCGCGTCGAGCCGACCGCGACGCTGCGCCCGGCGGAGGCGGTACCGCCGGCCGGGGCGGACCCGAAGGTGAAGCCGCCGCCGGCGGACGTCACCGGGCCCGCACCGCCCGCCGCGGCGGCGAGAGCGGCGGGGTCCGCGTAGAGGTTGTCCGGGGCAGTGCGGTCGGGGTCGCGGCGGAAGGCGGCCGGGACGGTTGCGGGCGAGAGCGGGACCACCGACGCCGCGGCCAGCGCGCCGGAGAGCTCGGGCGCGGCGCCGGAGTAGACCAGCCCGGGCCGGCCGTAGGCGGAGAGGACCTCGAGGTCGGACTCCCGGAAGCTGCGCACCGGTCCCACCGAGGGGGGACGCCGCGACGAGAAGATGGCGAGCAGCCGCGTGGCGCCGCCCTCGACCGGCTCGACGTACACGACGTCGGCCGCCTCCAGCCCCGACCAGGGGCGGGCGCCCCGCGCATTATCGATCTTGACGGCGAGCAGTGGGCCGTCGTCGCCGGCTCCGAGCGGGAGCCCGGTGAGCGCCGACGTGGTCGACGCCGGCGCCCGGCGGGCGCACGCCACCGCCCCGAGCGCGACCGGGCCGACGAGCACCGCGAGGCAGGTCAGGATCGTGACCACGCGTGCACGCATCCCGCGCCTCCTTCCGCACGATTCCGCCGGGCGCGGGACTGTGCCGGCCGATCTATCATCCCGGGCACGAGGAGCGAGCCAGATCCTCCAGGCCGCGCGGGGGACGGCGCGCCGCCCGGCCGCACGCCGGCAGGGCTGATGCGGAGGTCCCGGTAACCTCGGCGGTCGAGCGAGGAGGTGCGCAGGGTGGTCGACGGGATGGGCCCGGGGCTGACGGTCCTCGCCCCCCTCGTGGGCGGTGGCGTCCTCGCCCTGCTCATGATTCCGCTGCACGCGGTCCTCGCCCGCCACCGTCGCCTCGCGCTGCTCGTCGACCGGATCGTCACCGACCGCATCGCGCGCCTCACCGGGGCCGAGCGCCGCCGGGCCTTCCGCCACCTCCACCGCGAGGCCGGCACCCCCGCCCTCCGGGCCGCGGCCTACGCCGCTGGGGCCGGGATCGTCACCCTCGTCGGGACCGTGCTGGCCTCGTCGTTCTGGGGTCCGGGCCTGGCCGTCGTGCGGCGCGACGGCCTGCGGGCCGCGGTCGCCGCGCTCGAGAACGCCGGGCTCCCACGGCCCGGGCTGGTCCTCGGGCTGCTGCCGGGGTCGGGGATCGCCGCGCTCGCGCTGATCGCGCTCGCCGTGGGCTCGATGCACGTCGGGGCACTCGACGTCGAGCGGCGCCGGCAGATGCCGGTGACCCGCCCGTGGCCGCTGCGCCGCGCCCACGCGACGCTGTTGCTCGCGGGCGCGGTGTTCCTCGTGCTGGTGGCCGCGGGAACCGCCGTCGCGGCGGCGCTGTTCCTGTTCGCCCACCAGCTCGTGGCCCGCCTCGCCCGGCCCGGGATGTGCCGGGAGGCGCCGGTGATCCCGGAGGCGCTGCGCGCCGCGCGCCTGCCCGGGCCCCGCGAGCGTCGCCTGCTCCCGCCGAAACGCCCTTCCACCTCGGCCGCCGGATCCCCGGCCGCGGGTCCTGCGGAGTCCGCCGGTCCCGCACCGGTGCCCCCGCGGCCCTCGGTCGGGTCGGGTTCGGTCGGGTCGACTTCGCACTACGGGCCCGCCGCCCCGGTGCCACGCACACCGGTGCCGCACACGCGCCTGATCGACATGGCGCCCGCCGAGCTGGCGCTGCGCCCACACGACCCTCGCACCGTCGGCGACTACCGGCTCACGGGCCGCCTCGGCTCCGGCGGGATGGGCACGGTCTACCTCGGCCAGCGCGCCGGCACCAAGGGGTCGGTCGCGATCAAGGTGCTCGCTCCCCACCTGCTCGACGACGTCGACGCCCGCACCCGTTTCCTGCAGGAGGGCCAGACGCTCAAGAAGGTGACCGGCGACTACACCGCCCGGGTCCTCGGCGTCGGGTTCGACGGCTCTATGCCCTTTATCGTGATGGAGCGTCTCGACGGGCCGTCGCTGCACGCCTTCGTAGCCGCCTCGGGGTCGGTGACCGACGGCGAGATGCTCACCCGCACCGCGATCGCGCTGGCCCGCGCGCTGGCCGCGCTGCACGCCGACGGCATCACCCACCGCGACCTCAAGCCGGGCAACATCCTGCTCACCTCGGTGGGACCGAAGGTGGTGGACTTCGGCATCGCCAAGGTCGTGGGGCAGACCCGCCACACCCCGGTCGGCAACATGGTCGGCACCCCTGGCTACATGGCGCCCGAGCAGGTCACCGGCAACGGCGCGGGCCCGGCCACCGACATCTGGGCCTGGGCGTGCTGCGTCGTGTTCGCGGCCCGCGGCGACCACCTCTTCGACGGCGAGAACATCGTCGACATCGCCCGCCAGATCCTCGACGGACCGCCGTCGGATGCCTTCACCCGTGTCGGGCGCCTGTCCCCCCGGCTGGTCCCGGTGCTGCGGCGGGCGACCGCCCAGGACCCGTCCGAGCGCCCCCGCGACGGAGCCGCGCTACTGCGCCTGCTCGACCGCAGCGGGGCCACCGCCACCGTCGGACCGGCCGCCTGGGACCGCCTCGTCGGCGCCGGGGTGCGCTGACGCCCGCTGCTACGGTGACGCCGTGGCGACCTGGGACGACCTCGTGCGCTGGGTGCGCGTGCGCTACGAGGTGATGGGGCAGGACGGGGCGAGCCTCACGTTCCGGCTGCCGACCGGCGAGGGCCGTGACCAGCTCGTGCACGTGCACCACAAGGGCGAGGTCGACGGGCACGACTGGATTCAGATCGAGTCGCCGATCGCCCCGCTCGACACGATCGACCTGCGTGAGCTGCTGCGTCTCGTCGACGGCGCGGTCGTCGGGGGCGCGGCCGCGGTCGGCGACGTCGCGGTCCTGCGCCATGCCGCCCCCCTCGGCGACCTCACCTACGCCCAGTTCGAGGGCCCCTTCCGCCTCGTCACCCGCACCGCCGACGAGCTCGAGCACACCCTGACCGGCGCCGACCACTACTGAAGCCAGGCAGAAGGGAGGTCGTCGTGACCGACGTCGTCGAGTTCCGCCCGGAGCGCGAGCAGTACGCCTGGACCTTCGGCGGCGTCGCCCCGGTCCGGGAGATCGAGCCGGGCACCGTCCTGCGGCTCTGGTGTGACGACGCCTTCGCCGGGCGCATCCGCTGCCCCGATGACCTGGCGAGCACCTGCCTCGACCCGCGCTTCCTCAACCCGCAGACCGGTCCCTTCGCCGTGCGCGGCGCCGAGCCCGGCGACACCCTCGTACTGCACCTGGTCGACCTCACCCCGGCCCGCGACTGGGGTGCCTCCACGCTCGTCCCGTTCTTCGGGGGGCTCACGGGCACCGACCGCACCGCCCTGCTCGACGATGCGCTGCCCGAGCTGACCTGGATCTACGAGCTCGACCGGGCCCGGAGCACCGTCACCTTCTCGGCACGGCGCTCGGACTTCTCGGTCGACCTGCCCCTGGCCCCGATGCTGGGGACCGTCGGCGTCGCCCCCGCCGCCCGGGAGGTGCGTTCCTCGCTCACCCCCGACGCGTTCGGCGGCAACATGGACACCCCGGAGATGCGGGCCGGCGCCACCTGCTATCTGCCGGTGAACGAGCCGGGGGCGATCTTCTCCGTCGGCGACGGGCACTACCGCCAAGGCGAGGGCGAGTCGTGCGGCACCGCCGTGGAGGGTGCGATGGACGTGACGCTGATCGTCGACCTGGTGCCGGCAGCCACCGCGCGGGCCCCGCTCTGGCCGCGGCTGGAGAACGACGACGAGATCCTGGTCGTCGGCTCGTCGCGCCCGCTCGAGGACGCGTGGCGGATCAGCCAGAAGTCCATGATCACGTGGTTCGGTGAGCTCTACGGTCTCGAGAAGTTCGACGCCTACCAGCTGCTCACTCAGATCTCGCTCGCCCCGCTGGCCAACGTCGTCGACACCAACTACAGCGCCGTGACGAAGGTGTCGAAGGCGTTCCTCCCCCGCGTGGACCCCTACGACGGTCTCCACGCCGACCTGCGGGCCCGCGCGGCCCGGCTCGAGTGAGGCACCCATGGATCTGCAACTGACCGGTCGCGTCGCCCTTGTCACCGGCGGGAGCCGGGGCATCGGCCGCGCCTGCGTCGAGGCGCTCGCCGACGAGGGTGCCCGGGTCGCGTTCTGCGCCCGCGACGCCGCGGGGGTCCAGAAGGCCGTCGACGAGCTCACCGCGAGCGGGCGCGACGTGCGCGGGACGAGCGTCGACGTCGCCGACGGGGAGGCCCTCGAGGCGTGGGTTCGCTCGTGCGCCGAGGAGCTCGGCGGGATCGACGCCGTCGTCGCCAACGTGTCGGCGCTGGCCATCCCGTCCTCGCCGGAGAACTGGCGGGCGAGCTTCGAGACCGACATGCTCGGGACCGTCCGCCTCGTCGACGCGGCGCTGCCCGCGCTCGAGGCGAGCGACGCCGGCGCGATCGTGACCATCTCCAGCGTGTCCGGTCGGGAGATCGACTTCGCCGCCGGGCCGTACGGCGTGTTCAAGGGCGCGATCGTGCACTACACGCAGGGCCTCGCCTACCAGCTCGCCGGCCGGGTCCGGGCCAACACCGTCTCGCCGGGCAACGTCTACTTCCCGGGCGGGGTGTGGGAGTCGATCGAGGCGGGCGACCCCGACCTCTACGCGCACGCCCTCGGGCTCAACCCCACGGGTCGGATGGCGCGTCCCGAGGAGATCGCCCGCGCCGTGACCTTCCTGGCCGGGCCGGCCGCGACCTTCATCAGCGGCACCAATCTCCTGGTGGACGGTGCGCTCACCCGGGGCGTCCAGCTCTGACACCGCGTCGCGGGCCAGAGGGCGCCGGGTGGTGAACGTCGCGACCCGGACCTCCGTAGGGAGACGGGACCGGCTCTCCCGCCGGTCCCACGGTTCCCGGAGGCCAGCATGCGCGGCACGGTCGAGACGGCGGGCGCCCGATGACGGCTGCGCCGGTCGCGCGGGCTCTGCGACCGGCCCGTGGTGAGGACCTTCCACGAGGAGGGGGCGGGACGGTGACCGGAGCGGGCGCCCGCATCGAGGAGGGCGCGCTGGACCTGCGCCGCGATGACCACCTGGAGACGGCCTACCGGCGGCACGGTCCGGAGCTGCACCGCTTCGCCCTCCGGCAGTTGCGCGACCACGGGGCCGCGGGCGACGTGGTGCAGGAGGTGTTCGTCCGGGCGTGGCGGCACGCGGAGCGGTACGACGCCGAAGTGGCGAGCCTGCGGGTCTGGTTGTTCTCCATCGCCCGCAACGTGGTGGTCGACCATGTCCGTCGCGCCCGGAGCCGGCCCGTTGACCAGAGCCCGACCGCCCCCGCGGACATGCCCGAGCACGGGGGCGACGGACTCCTCGGCCGGGGTGGTCGCCGCGCCGACTTCAGCGACGACCTCGCCACGGCGTGGCTGGTCGAGGAGGCGCTCACCCGTCTCGCCCCGGAGCACCGGGCCGCGGTGGTGGAGACCTATCTGCGGGGCAGACCGTACGGCGAGGTGGCCGTCGAGCAGGGGGTTCCGGTCGGCACGGTCCGGAGCCGCGTCTTCTACGGACTCAAGAGACTGCGTCGGATCATGGACGAGATGGGAGTGCAGCTGTGAACCCTCGGATCCCCCGTGGGGACGACGCCCATCGCGTGGTGCGCGAGCAGCTGGGGGCCTATGTCCTCGGCGGGCTCACCGCCGCCGAGGACGCCGCCGTCACCGAGCACCTCGGCCGCTGCCCCGAGTGCCGCGCCGAGCACGACGCGATCGTCCCGCTCGTCGTCCCGCTGGGGGCGGCCGACCCGGACGGTCTCGACGACCACCTCGTGCCCGACGCGGGGCGGGACGCCGGTTCCGGCACCGCGTCCGTGCCCGACCTCTTCCCCGGCATCCGCGAGCGAATCCGCGCCGAGGCGGCCGTGAACGACGGCGACTCCCGCGGCGCCGCGGAGGTGGCAGCCGCCGTCGTGCCCTTCCGGAGCCCGCCGCTGCGGATCCGCCTCCTCGTCGCCGCAGCCGGGCTGGTCATCGCGCTCGCGGGCGTGGGTGCGGGCCTCGCGGTCGGGCTCGAGGTGGGCGGCGGGGCCACGCCCGAGACCGTGTCGGTGCAGGCCCTCGTCCCCGGCCTGGACGCGTCGGCGGGCGTCGTCCCCCACACCTGGGGCGTCGAGATGACCCTGACCGCCACCGGCTTCGCCCCCGGCCAGGCCTACCGCGCCACCGTTCTCGACCGGGGCGGGCGCCGTGTCGACGCGGGCGCCTTCCTCGGCACCGGCAGCAAGAAGATGGAGTGCCATCTCAACTCCTCGGTGCTGCGCAGGGACGCGAGCGCATTCGTGGTCACCGACGCCGCCGGCGCCGAGGTCCTGGTGTCGCGGCTGGCCTGAGCGGTTCAGGCCAGAGCGAAGTCGGCGAACGAGAAGCCCGGGGACACCACGCAGGAGACGAGCACCGCGCCCCCGTCGGGGCCCTCGGCGTCCCCGGGCCGGGGGAGCGGCCGGGCGCTCTGCCAGTGCCCGCCGGGCACGAGGGCCTGCGGGACCTCGCCGGTCTCGAGGCGGGACCCGAGGACGACCTCGGTGGCGGTGCCCGACGGTGACGGGCCGTCGCCGCCGAGGGAGAGCGAGAGCGCGGCGCCGCGGTGCCAGAGCCACAACTCGTCGGAGCGGACCCGGTGCCACGCCGAGGACTCGCCGGCGCCGAGGACGTAGTGGATCGCGGTCGCACTGGGGCGTGCGCCCGGATAGCCGGGCGGGGTCAGCGCCGGCGTCGTCGCCCAGGTGCGCGCATACCAGCCGCCCTCGGGGTGGGCCTCGAGGCCCATCAGCTCCGCGAGGGACGGCTTGACGGTCATGCCGTCATGTCCAGCGAGGCGTTCACCTTCGTCGGGTGCAGCCGCACCACGAGCTCCCCGGGGACCGCGTTGCGCCGCCCGAACTCCTCGGCCCGGTCCGGGCCCAGGTAGCGGCCGGCGAGCAGCGTCGCGGTCCGCAGGAGCTCGTCCGGGTCCGCCGACACCGTCGCCGTGCCCTGGACCTGGACGAACGCGAACGGCGGCTCCTCGAGGTCGACGCAGAGCACGAGCCGGGGATCGCGTGCGATGGCCTTGCCCTTGGCGGAGTTGGCGCCGGTGTTGAACACGAGGGCGTCGTCCTCGAGGGCGAACCAGACCGGCGTGACGAGCGGCCGACCGTCGCTCGCGGTCCACCCGATCTTGCCGGTGCGGGTGCCGTGGGAGAGGAACGCGCGGACGTCGGGGTCGTCGATGCTCGACATGGTCGCCGAGGGTAGGCCGGTGCGGCGACGAGGAGGGGCGTCAGGGCCTGGCCCGCAGGGCCGCGTCGAGGGCGGCGACGCCGCGTCGGGTCGTGCCGAGCGCGCCGATGCAGCCGCCCGCGTCGACGGGGACGGCCGGTCCGGTGGCCGGGCAGCCGCGGGCCAGGAACGCGTCGCGCCCCGCCGTCACGTCGGCGGCGGCGCGGGCGACCGCGGGGTCGGCCGGCAGGGCGGTGGTGGCGGCGCGAGCGGTCGAGACGGTCTCCTCGACCCAACGCCCGCACCGCGGCCAGGTGCGGCGCGGATCGGCGTCGGTGAAGCAGGGGTCCTCGAGGGCGAGGCGGAGCTTCGTGCGCGCCGCGTCGGGCGAGTTCGCGACGGCGGGGCCGTCGCGCCCGGCCTCCCCGCCCAGTTCGCGTGCGCATCCGGTCAGCAGGACGGTGCCGGCCAGGGCGGCGGCCGCCACGGCCGCGGACGCACGGCGCGTCACGGCGCGTCCGGCCCGGCGCCCAGGGACGCGGCGAGATCGTCGAGGCCCGCGACGGGCCCGAGGAGCAGCGCCCCGTCGTCGGGTCCCCCGTCGAGGAGACGGAAGGCCGACGGCGGGGTCCAGTCGGGGCCGGGGCGGGTGACCCGTGCGATGCAGGGTCCGTCGTCGGCCGGCCGGGGCGGGTCGACCGAGGCCGCAGCCGCGGCGACGTCGACGGCGGCCAGCAGACCGGCGACGCGGCGTCCGTCCGCGCTGAGCACCGGGAGGACGGGTGAGGTCGCGAGGTCGGCGGTGACGGCACCGAGGGAACGGTCGGCGGTGACGACGGGGGCCCACCGGACCGGGCCGCGGTCGCGGGCCGTGCCGTCGAGCTGGGCGAACGGGTCGCCGGCCGCCGGTGCGCGCATGGCCTCGGCGACGGTGCGGCGCGTCCAGGTCGGTAGGTCGCGCTCGGCCGGCGGGGTCAGGCGGATCCCGCGGCGGGACAGCTTCGCCGTGTAGATCGTCTCCCGGGAGATCAGCCGGCTGATCGCGGTCGCGATCACCACCGCGATCATGAGCGGGACGGTGAGCGCCCACTCGGCGGTGATCTCGGCGACGATCACCACCGCCGTGATCGGCGCGCGGGTGGCCCCGGCGAGCACGGCGGCCATCCCCACCAGCCCGTAGACCCCCGCGGTTCCGGCGAGGCTGGGCGCCACGGCGACGAAGCCCTGACCGGCGGCGCTGCCGAACATCGCGCCGAGGAACAGCGACGGGGCGAAGATGCCGCCGGAGCCGCCGATGGCCAGCGTGAGACTGGTGGCCACGAGCTTACCGACGAGCAGGACCAGCAGGAACGCCACGGCGTAGCCGCCGGCGACGCCGGTCTGAAGCACTGGGTACCCCACGCCGTAGAGCTGGGGCAGGGCCACCAGCAGCAGGCCGATGAGGATTCCGCCGACCCCCGGGCGCAGCCACTCCGGACCACGCCAGACCCTGTCCGCGAGGTCCTCCATCCCGTACAGGACGCGGGTGAACGCGACCCCGAGGAGGCCACCGCCGACGCCGAGGAGCGCGAAGAGCCAGTACTGGTTCAGCGACCCGACGGCGAACGGGGGGAGCTCGAGGAAGGTCCCCGCCCCCTCGACCAGCGCGGCCACGACGTTGGCGATCGCCGACGCCGCCACCACGACCACGAACGACAGCATCGTGAAGTCGAGCAGGATGATCTCGAGGGCGAAGAAGACTCCGGCGACCGGGGCGTTGAAGGTCGCCGAGATGCCGCCGCCCGCGCCGCAGGCCACCAGCAAGCGCAGCCGGTGGGTGGGCATCCGCATCCACTGGCCCAGGCTGGACCCGATCGCCGACCCGATCTGCACGATCGGGCCCTCGCGCCCGACCGACCCGCCCGAGCCGATCGTCAGCGCCGAGGCGAGGATCTTCACGACGGCGACGCGGGGCCGGATGCGCCCGCCCTCGGCGACGGCGAGCATCACCTCGGGGACGCCGTGCCCGCGGGCCTCCCGGGCGAAGCGGTAGACCAGGGGCCCGTAGAGCAGGCCGCCGATCACCGGGAGCACGACGAGGAACCACGTCCCGACCCCGGGCAGCCACGACAACCTCGCGCCCGGGGTGGCCGCGTAGTCCTCCTGGCCCGTGAGCAGGCGCGTCACGCCGACGACCGCCTCGCGGAACACGACCGCGCCGAGTCCCGCGCCGAGTCCGACGACCACGGCGGCCACGGCCAACCCGGGGACCGACCGACCGAGGAAGCGCTCCCCACGCCGCTCCTCCGTCGCGGGTTCCAGGGCTGTCACGGCACCGACGGTGCCACGGTCGCGGCACCGCCGCCGAGGTGTGCCCGGAACGTCATGAGTGGTCCTCGTCGTCCCGCCGACGGTGTCGGGCGCGCTCGGCGAGTTCGGCCAGCTCCGCGGGGGTGTTGGCTCCGCGGACGGCGTCGAGGTCGGGGTCGCACGCGGCGAGCGCCGCGTCGGTGAGCAGATCGGCCGCGCGGAGCTTCCGGACGGTCGACACACCGAACAGCTCGCCGGGGCGCGTGGCGCCCGCGGCGAGCAGGCGGGTAGCCCGGTCGCCGAGCACGGTGACGTAGGCGGCGGCGAGGGGTTGGCGATGGCCGTGCAGTACCGGGAGCGCCACCTCGACGGGATCGCGGAGCCGGTCGAGAACGGCCCGCACGAACACCGGGTGCAGCAGGGGGAGGTCTACCGACGCGAGGAACACGCGGTCCGCGCCCGTCGCGGCCGCGGCCGCGAGGCCGGTGGCAATGCCCTGCAGCGGTCCGCCGCCGGTCGTCGGGTCGGCGACCGGCACGAGGCGCGACCGGACCACCGGGGCCGCGTCCGACGCCGTCGGTGCGGGCCGGTCGGCGGCCCCGACGACGACCAGCGGGCCGTCCACGGCGTCGGCGAGGACGTGCAGCACGTAGCCCAGCAGCGTCGTCGAACCCCACGGCACGCCCGCCTTGTCCCGGCCCATTCGTGTGGACCGGCCCCCGGCGAGGACGACCCCACCGACGGTCCCGGCGGTGCGCCCCCTCACGCGTCCCCCGATGGGGGTCGGCTCGGCCACAGCCGTGGTTGTCCCCCCCGGGTCGTGGATGTGCCCGTGCGGTTCCGGACGGGCTCCACCGCCGGCAACGAGAGGAGTGGGACGTGAGCAGAACGCCCGCCGAGACCACGAGGCCGCACCGCACCGCGCGTCGCGGCACCGAGCCCGAGGACGCCCACCGCGGATTTGTCGCACCGGCCCCGGCCAACCGCGACGAAGCCCTCGCCGACCGCGAGATGGCCGACGCCGAGCGCGCGGTCGTGACCGGCTCCGCGACCGAGGAGCAGGCCACGCGGGTGCGAGCCGTCGGCGAGGCCCGCACGCAGGAGGACCGCCGCCGGCTCTGGATGGACGGCGCCTGAGGTCGTCACCGCACCTACCGCGCCAGCATGAGTACTGCGGTTCCGACCACGGGCGTGCATCGTGCCCCACGGCACTCGCGTCGACTTCTCCGGGCGAATCTGCCAGCGTGCTCCTCCGACAGGCGGCCTGCCGTCGCATCCGCACCCCCGACGCTGGAGGGAACCGCGTGAGCATCCCCTCGGACCTGGAGATCGCCCAGAAGGCGACGCTTCGTCGGCCTGAGGAGATCGCCTCCGCGATGGACCTCCCGCCGCACCTGCTGGAGATGCACGGCCGCGACGTCGCGAAGATCGAGCTGGACGCCATCGACGTCATGGCCGACCGACCGCGCGCGAAGTACGTCGTGGTCACAGCGATCACCCCGACGCCTCTGGGTGAGGGCAAGACCACGACGACCGTCGGGCTCGGACAGGCGTTCTCCCACATCGGCAAGCGAGGGGTGGTCGCCATCCGGCAGCCGAGCATGGGACCGACGTTCGGGATCAAGGGCGGCGCCGCGGGCGGGGGCTACTCGCAGGTCGTGCCGATGGAGAAGTTCAACCTCCACCTCACCGGCGACTTCCACGCCGTCACCAGCGCGCACAACATGCTCTCGGCGGTGCTTGACAACCACCTCTACCAGGGCAACGCCGCGGGCCTGGACCCCTACCGCGTCACCTGGCGGCGGGTGCTCGACGTCAACGACCGGGCGTTGCGCAACGTCGTCTCCGGGCTCGGCGGGCGGATGGACGGGATCCCGCGCGAGACCGGCTTCGACATCACCTCCGCGTCGGAGGTGATGGCCATCCTGGCGCTGTCCAACTCGCTCGAAGAGATGCGCGCCCGCCTCGGGCGCATCGTGGTGGGCTACACCGGCGACGGTGACGCCGTGAGCGCCGAGGACATCCACGGCGCCGGCGCGATGGCCGCGCTCATGCGCGACGCGCTCGAGCCCAACCTCATGCAGACGCTGGAGAACACGCCGGTCCTGGTGCACGCCGGGCCCTTCGGCAACATCGCGCACGGCAACTCCTCGATCGTCGCCGACCGCATCGGCATCCACGCCGGCGACTACCTCGTCACCGAGGCCGGATTCGGCGCGGACATGGGCGCCGAGCGGTTCTTCAACATCAAGTGCCGGGCGTCGGGCATGGTCCCGGACGCCGCGGTCGTCGTCGCGACCGTGCGCGCGCTCAAGGCGCACTCCGGCAACCACAAGATCGTGGCCGGGAAGGACCTGCCGCCGGCGCTTCTCGAGGAGAACCCCGAGGAGGTCCGGGCCGGCGGGGCGAACCTGCGCAAGCAGATCGAGAACGTGCGCCTGCACGGCGTCTCGCCGGTCGTGGCGATCAATGCGTTCCCGACCGACCACCCGAGCGAGCACGCCGCGATCCACGAGATCGCCGCGTCGATGGGCGCCCGGTCCGCGGTGTGCACGCACTTCACCGACGGGGGCCGGGGTGCGACCGAGCTCGCCGAGGCGGTCGCGGAGGCGGCCGAGGAGCCGAGCGAGTTCGCCCTGCTCTACCCGGACGACGCCTCGCTGCGGGAGAAGATCGAGACGGTGGCGACGAAGGTCTACGGCGCCGACGGCGTCGACTACGCCCCGGCCGCGCACACCGCGATCGACCTCTACGAGCGCAACGGATTCGGCGACCTCCCGGTCTGCATCGCCAAGACCCACCTGTCGCTCTCGTCGGACCCGAAGCTGCTCGGGGCGCCGACGGGGTGGCGGATGCCGGTGCGGGAGGTCCGCGCCTCGGTCGGCGCCGGGTTCGTCTACCCGATCTGCGGCGACATGCGGACCATGCCCGGGCTGGGGAAGAATCCGGCGGCGCACCGCATCGACGTCGAGCCCGACGGTACGATCGTCGGTCTCTTCTGACCGGGATGTCCGCATGACTCGGCCCCTCGGGGAGATCCGCGACGTCCCGCTCGGGCGCCTCGTGGACGCCCTCGCCGCCGCCGGCTCCGGTCCGGCGGCGGGATCGACGGCGGCGGTGACGGCGTCGTTGGCCGCCGGGCTCGCGGGCAAGGTCGCGCGGGGTGCCGCGAAGACCGACCCGGCCGGGCTCGATCTCGCTGCGGAGCTCGACCGGCTGCGTCGCCGCGCCCTGGTCCTCGCCGACGACGACGTCGCCGCCTACACCGGGTTCCTCCGCGCCCGGCGCGCACCCGGTGGCACGGCCGCGGCGGTCGAGGCGATCGTGCAGGTGCCGATGGACGTGCTCGCGCTCGCGGTCCGCGTCAACGAGATCGCCGCGGCCCTCGCCGACGAGGGGCCCGACCACCTCGTCGGCGACGCCCTGACCGCGGCCCTGCTCGCCGCCGCGGCCGCCGAATCGGCGTCGACCCTGGTCGGTGCGAACCTCGCCGACGCCGGGGTGGGCATCGAAGGTCCCGCCGACCCCCGCGTCGACGACGCCGAAGAGCGCGCGGGACGAGCACGTGCCCGAGCCGAACGGTTGATGTGAGCGACCCCTGGACCGTGGAGGTCACCCGCGGCGGGCTCGTCGAGTCGACGCACACGGTGTCGGTGGTGTTGCTCGACGGCTCCGCGGTGGGGTCGGCGGGCGACTCCGAGCGCCCCGTGTACGGCCGCTCCGCGCTCAAGCCCGCGCAGGCGTCGCCGTCCTGGAGGCGGGCACGGACCTCACCGACGCCGAGGTCGCCCTGGCCTCCGGGTCGCACTCCGGCGAGCCCGTCCACCTCGACGCCGTGCGTGCCCTGCTGGAGCGCCATGGGCTCGGTCCCGACGCCCTGCGCTGCCCCCCCGACCTGCCGCTGGGCGCCGACGCGGCCCGGGTCCTGCTCGCCGCGCGCGGGACGGCGTCGCCGCTCGCGATGAACTGCTCGGGCAAGCACGCCGCCATGCTCGCCGCCGCCGCCGGCGATCCGGCCTACCTCGACCCCGCCCACCCGCTCCAGGTGCGCGTGCGCGGCGTCGTCGAGCGGCTCGCCGGTCCCGCGCTCGCGGTGTCGGTCGACGGGTGCGGCGCGCCGGCGTTCGCCACGTCCCTCGTGGCGCTGGCACGGCTCGCCGCGGCTCTCGGCGCGGCCGTTCCGGGAACCGCTGTGCACCGCGTGGCCGCGGCCATGCGCGCGCGTCCCGATCTCGTCGCCGGCACCCACCGGCTCGACACCGTGCTCATGACCGAGGTGCCCGGGGCGGTGAGCAAGGTCGGGGCCGAGGGCGTCCTCGTCGCCGCGCTGCCCGGTGGGTGCTCGCTCGCGGTGAAGGTGCACGACGGGGCGCCGCGCGCCGTCGGCCCCGTCCTGCTCGAGGTCCTGAGCCGCGCGGGCGTGGACATCCCGGCGCGGCTGCGGGTCGTGGCCTCGCCGCCGGTGCTGGGAGGGGGAAAGCCGGTCGGCGTCCTCCGCGTCCGCCCCTGACGGGCGGCAGGCACGGTGCGGGCTCCGCTTCCTGGCGAGGGCGTCGGAGGGTCGTCCGCGCAGCAGGGAGGACGCGGCATCGGTGTCGAGGACGACGACGCTCACCGCGCTGGCGAGCGGCGGGAGTCGTAGAGGTCGCGAAGGAAGTCGGCGTACTCCTCGTCGGGAGGAGAACGGGTCTTCGTGGACGAGGTCCTCGACCCAGCGCAACGGCACGATGCCCTGGCGGCGCACCAGCTCTTCGGTCGCGACGAAGTCTTCGCGGGGCTCCGACTCTGATGGGACCGACACGGTGATCACCTCCCTGGTCGAGCATCTCACGCCCTCGGGTGGTCGTGCCGGCGCCACAACTGGTCGACCTGCGCGTACGCCACCGCGGCGGGTTCGCCTACATCACCCGCGCAGCTACCCGACGAAGATGATCACATGCTGCTGTGCCGGCTGCGTTACACCGGGTCCGCCTCGAGCTGGGGGATCGATCCCATCTACCGGGCGAGCAGCGACCGCTACGAGGACTCCTACCTACCCACCGGCCAACCCGCCGGCACCCCCGAACAAGCCCTCGACAGGGCTCTACCTCGGCGACCCCCACCGCCTGGCTACCTGCGGAGCTGCACTAGGGGCGATGGGGGGACAGGGGTCCGGGGCGGGGGCCGGGTGTGGATATCGCCCGGGTGGGGCGTGGTGACTCGATCGGTTCGGTGAAGCCCTCCAGGACCTTCTCGGAGATTCTCCCGAGCTCGCGCATCTCGGGGGCGTCGAGCGCATCGAGCACGAGCCGGCGCACCGCCGCGACGTGACCGGGCGCGGCCGCGGCCACTTTGTCGTACCCGTCGTCGGTCAGCGAGGCGATCGTGAACCGCCCGTCACTGGGGCACGTGCCCCGCACGACCCAGCCCCCGCGTTCCAGGCGCGCCACGGCGTGGGACAACCGCGACAGCGACCCGTTAGCCATCACCGCGAGCTCGCTCATCCGCAACGTCCGCTCGGGCGCCTCCGAGAGCCGCGCCAGCACCAGGTAGCCGAACAGGGTCAGGTCGGCGTCGCGCTGCAGCTGGCCGTCCAAGGCGCTGGGCAGGGTCAGCAACACCCCGCAGAACCGGATCCACGCGCCGAGCTCGTCGTCGTCGAGCCACCGCGGCTCGGCGGGCGGCTCGTTCGCCGTGGTCATCCCACCACCCTACCCGTCGGCTTGAACTCTCAAGTTGACCCTTGACTTGAACTCTCAAGTGGTGGATGGTGTGGTCGTTGACTTGAATACTCAAGCAAGGCGTCCTCATGAACTTCTGACCCCAACCCACCGCCCCGCGAGACCCACGACCTTCTTCGGAGAACCCCCATGAGCGAGACCACCGTCCCCACCCTCGAGCTCGCCGGCGACTACGACATCGACCCCGCGCACTCGCGGATCGGGTTCACCGCCCGCCACGCGATGGTCACCAAGGTCCGCGGGTTGTTCGGTGAGTTCTCGGGCCGCGCCCACATCGACGCCGACCCGACCGCCTCGCACACCACGCTGACCATCCACGCGCCGAGCTTCACCACCAACCAGGAGCAGCGCGACGGGCACGTCAAGAGCGCCGACTTCCTCGACGTCGAGAACTTCCCCGAGTTGACCTTCCGCTCGACCTCGGTCGAGAGGGCCGGCGACGACCACTTCCGCATCACCGGGGACCTGACGATCAAGGACACCACCAAGGCGATCACCATCGACTTCGAGGCCACCGGCCTGGCCAAGGACCCGTTCGGCAACATCCGCGCCGGGTTCGAGGGCTCGACCATCATCAACCGCAAGGACTACGGCATCACCTTCAACGCCGCCCTCGAGACCGGCGGGGTCCTGGTCTCGGACAAGATCGGCCTGGAGTTCGACATCTCCGCGATCAAGCAGTAACGCTAACCCCGCGCATCCAGGTGGTGTGGGACGCCGCCGGCGCCCGGAACGAGCCCCACAGCGCCGTAGATGCCGACGGGATCGGCGTCGTGTTCGGGCCAGTCGACGACGTCGACCAGCCCGGGCGCGACGAGGTCGAGCCCTGCGAACAGCGCGCGCAGCTCGTGGCGGCTGCGGTACGTGGCTGGGGTGGCGCTGTCGCGGTATTGGGCGCAGCTGGCGCGGGCGCGCTCGGCGAGCTCCGGATCGTCCTGATCGTCGCTGCCGTGGCTGATGGCGAGCGCGCTGCCCGGGGCGAGGGCGGCCCGGTAGGACTCGAGGACCGTGGTGATGTCGCCGGGAACGAAGTGCAGCACCGCCACCGCGAGCAGCGCGACCGGGCGGCTGAAGTCCAGCAGACCCGAGACTCCCGGCGCGGTCAGCACCCCGTCGGCGTCGCGGAGGTCCGCGCGGGTCACGGTCACGGTGTCCAGCCCGACGAGCATCTCGCGGGCGTGCGCGACCGCGACCGGTTCGAAGTCGACGTAAGCCACCCGCGCCTGGGGGAGGTCGCGGTGGGCGAGCTCGTGGACGTTGCCCACGGTCGGCACCCCGGAACCGAGGTCGAGGAACTGGTCGATGCCGCGCTGACTACACCAGCGCACCACCCGACCCAGGAACGCACGGTTGGCCGCGAACACCCGCCGTGCGTCGGGGTTGACGACCAAAAGCTGCTGGACGAGGTCGCGGTCGACCGCGAAGTTCGCGCCCCCACCGAGCATGTAGTCATACATGCGGGCCGCGTTGGGGCGGTCGAAGTCGACACCGGGCTCCGGGTCCATCTGATCCACACTCCTCCTCAGCGACCTCGTCCAGCCTCCTCCCGGACGCCTCGTGCCGCAGGACGGCGACGCCTCTCTTGTGGTGGGTCGGACTTCAGGATCGGGCCATGTCGGACACGGCTTCGGGGACGACGGGCTGGACTGGGTGGGCGCGGATGTGGATCGCAGCCGCCCGAACCCGGCGCGGATGTATGACTACTACCTCGGTGGGGTGCACAACTTCGGCTCGGACCGGCGGTTGGCGGAGCAGGCCTTGGCGGTGATGCCATGGATGGGGGACGCGGTCCGGGCCAACGCACCCCGACGTGGTGGACGCGCTGGACTTCTCGCAACCGGTCGCGGTGCTTGCCCTGGCGGTGCTGCACTTCGTACCGGACCCGGCCGCCGCCGCCGTCCTGCAGTGCTACCGCAGCGTGATGACCCCGGGCAGCTTTCTGGTTTTCTCCCACGTCACCGCTGACCACGATCCCGAGCCGGCCCAGCGGGCCGCCGCGGTGTACGAACGCTCGGCCCCGGGGCACCCCCGCACCCACGCTCAGCTCACCGAGATGCTCGCCGGGTTCGACCTCGTGCCCCCCGGGTTGGTCGACGCCACCGACTGGCACCCCGAGCACCCCGGCGCGACCCCCCCGGGCGAGCACCCTGGGTTCTACGCCGCCCTCGCCCGCCGCCCTCGTAAGCGCGAGCCGCGATGACCGAGATCATCTGCTTTCCCGCCAGGCACGTTCGAACGGGAGTCGCCAGGCGTTGGGCGCGATGAGCTGGTGGATCGCGTTGGGCCCCCACGAGCCGACCGGATAGATCTTGACCGGAGGCGGGTCCTCCTGCACGGGCCTCGACCGCTCCCACAGGGACTCGATGCCCTCCGCGGTGGTGAACAGGGTGTGGTCGCCGCGCATCGCGTCGAGGATCAGCCGCTCGTAGGCCTCCAGGACGTCACCCGCCGACTCGGTCTCCTGGGTGGAGAACTGCATCGACAGCTTCTCCAGCCGCATCCCCGGGCCGGGCCGCTTGCCGTAGAAGGACAGCGAGACGCGGGAGGAGTCGGCGAGGTCGAAGGTCAGGTGGTCCGGCCCCTGGGTGCCGACGCCCGATCCGACCGGGAACATCGTCCGCGGTGCCTCCTTGAAGGCGATGGAGATGATCCGCTGGCCCTCGGCCATCTTCTTGCCCGTGCGCAGGTAGAACGGCACCCCGGCCCAGCGCCAGTTGTCGAGCCCGACCTTCAGCGCGATGAACGTCTCGGTGTCCGAGTCCGGGGCGACTCCCTGTTCTCGTCGATAACCGCTGAACTGCCCGCGGACGACGTCGCCGGGATGAACGGGCAGCAGCGAGCGGAAGACCTTGTTCTTCTCCTCGCTGATCGCGCGGGGCTCCAGCGCGGTCGGGGGCTCCATGGCCACGAACGCCATCACCTGCATGAGGTGGGTGACCACCATGTCCTTGTGGGCCCCGGTGGATTCGTAGAAGCTCGCCCGTTGGTCCAGCCCGAGGGCCTCCGGGATGTCGATCTGAACGTGGTCGATGAAGTTCCGGTTCCAGATCGGTTCGAACAGCCCGTTCGCAAAGCGGAACGCGAGGATGTTCTGGGCCGCTTCCTTGCCGAGGAAGTGGTCGATCCGGAAGATCTGCGATTCGTCGAACACCTGGTGCACGAAGTCGTTGAGCGCGACCGCGCTCTCGAGGTCGTGACCGAAGGGCTTCTCCATGATGACGCGGGCGGCGCCCGCCAGGTCGGCGTCGCGCAGCATTGCGATGACCGCGTGGGCTGCCCTGGGCGGCACGGAGAGGTAGTGCAACCGGCGGGCGTCGGCTCCGAGGATCACCTCGGCGTCCTTCACCGCCGTCGTCAGTCCTTCCGGTCCCGCGCTCTCCGGGATGTAGGTGAGTTTCTCGGAGAAGTCCTGCCAATCCGCGTCGCCGAGCTCATGGGTCCCGAAGTCCTGCACGGCGGTCCGCGCGAGCGCGCGGAAGTCGGCGGTCGAGATGTCGTCCATCGCCGTCCCCACGACCCGGATCGACGGCGCGAGCGCTGATTCCGAGAGATAGGCCAGACCGGGGAGGAGCTTTCGTTTCGAGAGGTCACCGGTGCATCCGAACAGCACGATGACGTGGGGCGCGAGCGGGTCCTGGTCGCGCCGGAAGGGGCGCGAACCGGTGCCCGGGTAGGCGACGGTCTGGGGGTGGGACTCGGGCACGCTGGAGTCTCCTTCGCAGGCGGACCTGAGACGCGGGTCGCGTCCGGACCCTAGTCGTCGGCGGCGGTGCCCGAGGCGCGACCCGCTTCGAGTCGGGCGATCGGGATGCGGAACGGCGAGCACGAGACGTAGTCGAGCCCGGCCTGGTGGAAGAAGTGCACCGACTCCGGGTCGCCGCCGTGCTCGCCGCAGATGCCGAGCTGGATGTCCGGGCGGGTCTTGCGACCCTCGCGCGTGGCGAGCTCCACCAGGTAACCGACGCCCTCGACGTCGATCGACTCGAACGGCGAGGCCCCGAAGATGCCCGTCTCCAGGTAGGCGGAGAAGAACGAGCTCTCCACGTCGTCGCGGGAGAACCCCCACGTCGTCTGCGTGAGGTCGTTGGTGCCGAAGGAGAAGAACTCGGCGGACTCGGCGATCTGGGCCGCGGTGATGGCCGCGCGCGGCAGCTCGATCATCGTCCCGACCGCGTAGGGCACCGTCTTCCCGTCCACCTGGGACTCCGGCTCGGACGTGATCTCGGCGATCTCCGCGTTGATGGCCTGCAGCTCCTGCACGGCACCCACCAGCGGCACCATGATCTCCGGGTCGACGGACACGCCCTCGGCGGCCAGGGTCGCCGCGGCCCGGGTGATCGCCCGGACCTGCATCGCGAACAGCCCCGGCACCGCGATGCCCAGGCGCACACCGCGAAGCCCCAGCATCGGGTTCTGCTCGTGGAGGCGGCGGACCGCGGTGAGCAGCTCCTCGTCGGAGGTGGTGTCCTCCCCGCGCTCCTGGGCGATGGCGACCTTCACCGTCAGCTCGGTCAGGTCGGGCAGGAACTCGTGCAGCGGCGGATCGAGCAGGCGGATCGTCACCGGTAGCCCCTCCATGGCCCGCAGGATCGCCGTGAAGTCCTCGATCTGCAGGGGCAGCAGGGCGGCGAGGGATTTCTCCCGCTCGTCGCGGGTCTCGGCGAGGACGACGGCCTCGACGAGCTCGCGCCGGTCGCCCAGGAACATGTGTTCGGTGCGGCAGAGCCCGATGCCCTGGGCGCCGAAGCGGCGGGCGCGGGCGGCGTCGTCGCCGGTGTCGGCGTTGACGCGGACCCGCAGGCGCCGGCTGGCGTCGGCGTGGGTCATGATCCGGTGCACCGCGCGCACCAGGTCGTCGGCCCGGTCGGAGTCGGGGTCCAGCTCGCCCTCGAAGTAGGTCATGACCGGGCTGGGCACCACCGGGACCTCGCCGAGATAGACCCCGCCGTCGGTGCCGTCGATCGAGAGGATGTCGCCCTCGACCACCTCACGGCCGTCGTCGGTGGTGATCTTCTTGGCCTTGACGTCGACCTCGAGCTCCTCCGCGCCGCACACCGCGGTCTTGCCCATCCCGCGGGCGACGACGGCGGCGTGCGAGGTGCGGCCACCGCGGCTGGTGAGCACACCCTCGGCGGCGATCATGCCGTCCAGGTCGTCCGGGTTGGTCTCGCGGCGCACCAGCAGGACCTTCTCGCCCGCCTTCGCGCGGCGGACCGCGGTCCGCGAGTCGAACACGACCGCGCCGACGGCGGCGCCCGGCGAGGCGTTCATCCCCGTGGTCAGGAGCTCCTTCTCGGCGTCGCGGTCGAAGCGCGGGAACATGAGGTTGGCCAGCTGCGCGCCGGTGACGCGCTGCAGCGCCTCGTCGGCGTCGATCAGGCCCTCGTCGATCAGCTGGGTGGCGACGGTGAACGCGGCCGCGGCGGTGCGCTTTCCCACACGCGTCTGCAGCATCCACAGCTTGCCGCGCTCGATGGTGAACTCGATGTCGCACAGGTCGCGGTAGTGGTTCTCCAGCGTCGTCATGATCTCGATGAGCTGGTCGTAGGACGTCTTGTCGATCCGCTCGAGCTCGGCGAGGGCGAGCGTGTTCCGGATGCCGGCGACGACGTCCTCGCCCTGGGCGTTCTGCAGGTAGTCGCCGTAGACGCCGCGGGCCCCCGAGCTCGGGTCGCGGGTGAACGCGACGCCGGTGCCCGAGTCCATGCCGAGGTTGCCGAACACCATCGAGCAGACGCTCACCGCGGTGCCCAGGTCGGCCGGGATGCGCTCCTGGCGCCGGTAGACGTTGGCGCGCGGGGAGTTCCACGAACTGAACACCGCCCGCACCGCCAGGTCCATCTGCTCACGCGGGTCCTGCGGGAAGTCTCGTCCGGTCCCGTCGCGGACGACGCCCTTGTACGTGTCCACCAGCGTGCGGCAGTCGTCGGCGTCGAGGTCGAGGTCGTCCTTCGTGCCCTTGGCCCTCTTCGCGTCGTCGAGCGCGTCGGCGAAGCGCTCGGCGGGGATGTCGAGGACCGTCGCGCCGAACATCTGGACGAGTCGGCGGTAGGAGTCCCAGGCGAAGCGCTCGTCGCCGGCCTGACGTGCGAGGCCCTCCACGGACGTGTCGTTGAGCCCGACGTTGAGGACGGTCTCCATCATCCCGGGCATCGAGAACTTGGCCCCGGAGCGCACGCTGACCAGCAACGGGTCGTCCGCGTCGCCGAGGGTCCGGCCCATCGCCCGCTCCAGCGCCGCCAGGTGGTCGGACACCTCCCGGGCCATGCCGGCGGGCTCGTCGCCGTGGGCCAGGTAGGCCCGGCAGGCCTCGGTGGTGATGGTGAAGCCCGGCGGAACCGGCAGGCCGAGGTTGGTCATCTCGGCGAGGTTCGCGCCCTTGCCGCCCAGCAGATCCTTCTGGTCGCGGTCACCCTCGGCGAAGTCGAAGACGAACTTGGTCATGGTCTTCTCCTTTGGACGGCGCTGGTGGCGAGGCGTCGGAGAGGTGGGTGGGGACCGGAGACGCCGACGACGTCACGACCAGTAGGTCATCGTCGACATCGAACCGATCCCCGCGCAAGGGGGAGACGTAGGGGCGGACCTTCTCGTGCGCTTCCCACCCCGTCGCAGGGAGGACCGGGCACGCAGTGGGCCGTTCGGGTGTCGCTCCGGCTACGGGCGAGGCGATTGTGTCACGTTGGCGCGATGGATGTGACCGTCGCGGCCCGGAGGGACGTACCCGGGTCGGCGAAGGAACCGCCGGTCGCGGACTGCGAGCCGGGGACGTGGGCGCAGGCGAACGCGGCGCACATCAGCCGACGCCCGGCGTCGTGGCTCGACCCGAGAACGCTGTGGGCGGCACGCAACCAGGTGGTGTCCTGGATCGCCGATCCGGTGGACGCTGTCCGGGCGCACTGGGTGGACGTCGCGCGGGACCGGGAGCAGGAGGCGGGCCGGTCACCCGACTTCGTCGTCGACCGGTCCGACAGTGCCGGCGCGGTCCTGATCCTCGGTGATCCGGGGGAGGGCGACCTGTCCCAGTACGCCGTCGTTCCCGCCCTCGAGGCCGCCACGGACGGCGTCGACCTCGGTGTGGTCTGCAGCGACGTCATCTATCCGGCGGGCAGCGCCGCGGAGTACCCGGACAAGTTTACCTGGCCGTACCGGAACCTGGCCTTCCCGCTGTGGGCTGCGCCCGGCAACCACGACTGGTACGACGGGTTGCGCGGCTTCCTCGCGAACTTCTGCGACCTGCACGCCGAGGGGCCTGGGCGCGCGTCCTTCCCGCCGGGCCCGCGGGGCTGGCTCGCGTGGCGCTGGTGGCGCCGGGATCCTCCCCTGACCACCGAGGAGCTCGCGAGGATGCGGGCACTTCCCGACGAGACCCGGGCGGCGCGCCATCCGCAGCCCGCGCCGTACTTCGCGCTCGACACGAGCTACGTCCGCTACGTCGTGATCGACACCGGGATCGACGGGCGCATCGACCAACAGCAGCGCCGTTGGCTCTGGCGGGTCTCGCTGGGGGACCCCCGACCGAAGGTGCTGCTCACGGGCAAGCCGTTGTACGTGAACGGCAAGGCCGACGAGCGCACGAGCGACGTCGACGCCGTCGTCCGCGACCCGGGGACCCGCTTCGTCGCCGCGATCGGCGGGGACACCCACAACTACCAGCGCTACCGCATCGACGTCGGCGGCCGCACGATCACCTACATCGTGTCCGGGGGTGGCGGCGCCTTCATGCACGACACCCACAGCATCCCGAAGGTCGACCTCCCGGGGACGCCGGAGGAGGAGTTCCGGCTGTTCCCGCTGCGCCGGGACTCGCTGACGCGCTACTCGCAGGTAATCGATCGGAAGCTCGGCGCGGGCCTCGGGCTGCTCCGTGTCGATCCGGAGGACGCCGGGCGGTACTTCGTGCAGCACCACGGGATCAACCCCCTGCCCGCCGACGTCGACATCGACATGACGAAGCCCCTCGGGATGCGGCCGCGGCTCGCGGCCTCGGTCCTGAGTCGGCTCTACGCCGGCCCGTGGTTTCACCGGCTCCTGGGCCCGGTCGTCTTCGACTGGGATCGGCCGCGGGTGTTCAAACAGTTCCTGCGCCTCGAGCCGAGTGCGGAGACCCTCGTCGTCCGCTGCCTCAGCGCCTCGGGCTGCGCCGGGTTCGAGCACCAGGTCGCCGAGGAGGACCGCGTCGAGATCCCGCTGCGGTGACGACGCAGGGGGCGGGACTCACCCGGCCGGGACGGGCTGGGGCGGCGGCGGGCCGACGTAGCGTGCGGCCGGTCGGATGATCGTCGACCCCTGGCTCTGCTCGAGGATGTGCGCGCTCCACCCGACGACGCGGCTCACGGCGAAGGTCGGCGTGAACATCTCGCGCGGGATCCCGCAGAGCGCCATGACCACGCCGGCGTAGAACTCGACGTTCGCGTTCAGCTCCCGGTCCGGTTTGAGCTCGGCGAGGATCTCGACGACGCGCTTCTCGACGGCGACGGCGAGGTCGACGAGGCCCGTCCCGTCCAGTCCCTGGTCGCGGAGTCCCTCGGCGATGTCCCGGAGCATCCGGGCCCGCGGGTCCTCGGTGCGGTAGACGGCGTGGCCGAAGCCCATGATCCGGTCGCCGGAGCGGAGCCGGTCCCGCACGTAGGGGTCGATCCGGTCGACGGTGCCGATCTCGTCGAGGCTCGCGAGTGCCCGGTCGGGTGCCCCACCGTGCAGCGGCCCGACGAAGGCGCCGATCGCCGCCGTGACGGCCGAAGCCACGTCGGAGCCGGCCGAGGCGACCACCCGGGCGGTGAAGGTGGACGCGTTGAACCCGTGGTCGACGGTGGCGACCAGGTAGTGCTCGACGGCGGCGACGTGGCGCGGGTCCGGCTCGTCCCCGGTGAGCAGGTGGAGCCAGTTCGCGGCGCCGTGCAGGTCGTCCCGGGGTTCCACGGGGTCGAGGCCGAGACGCAGGCGGTACAGCGCGGCCAGGATCGTCGGCGTCGCCGCGCACACCAGCATCGCGTCCCGGGTGCGCTGTTCGGGCGACGCGCCCCACGTCGGGCCCAGATCCCGGGCGGCACCGAGGATCGAGAGGGCCGCGCGCAGCCCGGTGAGGCCCCCGGCGGTGGTGGCGAGGGTGGGCAGGACCGTGTCCAGCTCCTCGGGGAGGCGGCGCAGCCCGGCGATCCGTGCGAGGAACCGGTCGCGCTCGGCGGCGTCGGGGAGGTGTCCCTCGAAGAACAGGAACCAGACGTCCTCGAAGCTGCGAGCCCGCGCGAGGTCGACCGCCGAGTACTGGCGGTAGTGGTAGAAGCCCTCGTCGCCCCGGACGTCCCCGGTCGTGGTGTCGCTGACCACCACGCCGCGCAGTCCGGGCGGCACCACGATCGCCCGGCTGGTGGGCTCGCTCGTCACCGTCATGAATCCTCCTCGATCCACGGTCACGATCGTTCCGTCCATCCACTATTGTCAATGTTGATACAGTCAACGTTTGGAGGGTGCCCGTGGACGACGAGGGCCTGCTCACCACGGCGGAGGTCGCGCGGCGGCTGGGCGTCAAGCCCGAGACCGTCTACGCCTACGTCAGCCGGGGGCAGCTCACGAGCAGGCGGGAGCGGGGCACGCGGAGCAGCCTGTTCTCCGTCGCCGAGGTCGACCGGCTCGCGTCCGGGCGCATGGTGCGACGCCGCCCCGCGGGGGTGATGGAGAGTGTGGCGACGCGCCTGACGCTGCTCGAGGACGACGAGCTCTACTACCGCGGTTACCGGGTCCGCGAGCTCGCAGGAACCCGGACGCTCGAGTCGGTCGCCGCGCTCCTGTGGTTCGGTGACCTCGACGACGACTTCCGCGTGCGCGTCGCGGAGTCGGCCGTGGCCCGGGTCCGCCCCGTGGTGGCCGCCCTTCCCGAGGGCGCCCGGCTCACCGACCTGCTGCGCGTCGGCGTCGCCGCCCTCGCGCCGACCGACCCGTGGCGCTTCGACCTGACCCCGTCCACGGTGACCCGCTCCGGCGGTGCCCTGTTGCGCGGGCTGGTCGAGGCCCTCACCCCGCCCGGGCCGCCCTCGGCGACCCTCGCCGAGCGGCTGTGGCCGCTGCTCACCTCCCGAGGACCGCAACCCGAGGTCCTCGACGTCGCGCTCGTCCTGCTCGCCGACCACGGTCTCGCGGTGTCGACGGTGACCGCCCGGGTCGCGGCCAGCGCACGCGCCCACGTCCACGCCGTGGTCTCGGCCGGGCTCGGGGCCCTCGACGGCCCGTTCCACGGCACGGCGAGCACCGCGGCGCATCGCTTCCTCGCCGACGCCCTGGCCGACCCCGACGCGGCGCTCGCGGAGCGGCTGCGGGCGGGGGAGCCCGTCCCCGGCTTCGGCCACGCCGTCTACCGGCGTCGGGACCCCCGGGCGGGGGTGCTCCTCGACCTCGTCCGCCCGACGCCGGTGGGCGCGGTCGTCGCCGAGCTCGTCGCGCAGCTCGCCGCGTCGGGGCACCCGGCCCCGTTCCCCAACGTCGACCTCGCTCTCGCCGCAGTGGCGCACGCCCACGACATGCGCCCCGACGCCGGAGAGGCGATCTTCGCGGTCGCCCGCACCGTCGGGTGGATCGCGCACGCCCTGGAGGAGTACTCCGAGCCCGGGCTGCGCTTCCGCTCCCCGGGCAGCTACATCGGTCCCCGTCCGCGTCCCGTGCCACGTCCGCGTTGACGCCCGCGCGGCGCTGTGGTCGGCTTCGACCGACGGATGTGGAGGAAGCCGGTGCGATTCCGGCGCGGTCCCGCCACTGTCACCGGGGAGCGGACCCCACCCGAGGCCACGGCCGGCACGCCGGCGGGAAGGCCGGGGCGAGCGCCGATCCGGGAGCCAGGAGACTCCGGCCGTCGGCAGTGCCCCCGGCGCTCGGGCGAGGAACCCGAGGAGGAAGGCGAGTCGATGACGCACGTTCCCCGCACCCATCCCGTCCGCACCCCACCCCATGTCCGGCGCCGCAGCGAGGAGTCCCTGCTCGGCGAGCTGCGGACCGCTCTGGCCTCCGCCGACCTGCGTCTGGAGCTGCTGGGCGACGAACCCGTCGAGCCCGACGTGCTCGACGCGCCCGCCCGCATCGACGCACTCGCCCGCGAGCTCGTCGCGCGGATGCAGGCCGCGGGCTGGGACGCGGGCGCTGCGCCCTGTGTGGTCACCTCCGTTCTCGCCGCGTCGGTTCCCGACGCCGAGGCGGCATTGCTGCGCGTCGCCCGGTTCGGCGGGGCATGACGGGGACCGCCACCCGACACGACCTCGCCCACCACGGCGACGCCGAGGTCGGGCCCGGTCTGGTCGACCTCGCGGTCAACGTCCGGCCCGGCACCCCGCCGCCCTGGTTGCGCGCACGCCTCGTCGCCTCGCTCGCGCGGATCGCCACCTACCCCGACGCCACCGCCGGGCGGGCGGTGGCCGCCGCCGCCCACGGTCGACCGGCCGACGAGGTGTGGCCGGTCGCCGGGGCGGCCGAGGCGTTCGTCCTGCTGGCCCGCGCGTTGCGCCCGCGGCGCGCGGTCGTCGTGCACCCCCAGTTCACCGAGCCCGAGGCCGCGCTCCGAGCGGCCGGCCACGACGTCGAGCGGGTCCTCCTCAGCGGCGACCTCACCCTCGCGGCGGCCGCGGTGCCCGCCGACGCCGATCTCGTCGTCGTCGGCAACCCGACCAACCCCACGTCGGTGCTGCACCCCGCGAGCACGATCGCCGCCCTGGCCCGGCCGGGCCGGGTCCTCGTCGTCGACGAGGCGTTCGCGGACACCGTGCCCGGCGAGGCGGAGAGCCTCGCGGCCCGCCGAGACCTCCCGGGTCTCGTCGTCCTACGTTCCCTGACCAAGACCTGGGGGCTCGCCGGGCTGCGCGTCGGCTACGTCCTGGCCGACCCGGCCCTCGTTCGGCGCCTCGCGGCCGCCGCGCCCCCCTGGTCGGTGTCGACGCCCGCCCTGGTCGCCCTCGAAGCGTGCCTGACCCCTGCCGCGCGGGCCGAGGCCACCGCCGCCGCCCGTGCCCTCGCCTCCGACCGGGACGCGCTGCTCGCCGCGTTCGGGGACGTCGGGGGGGTGGAGGTCAGGGGTACCCCGCGCTCGAGCTTCGTCCTGCTGCGCACGCCCGGGCGCACCGACGTCCGCGACGGTCTGCGCGCCGCCGGATGGGCCGTACGCCGCGGCGACACCTTCCCCGGTCTCGATCGCGAGCACGTCCGGGTCGCGGTGCGGGACTTCTCGACCATGCGGCGGTTCGTCGACGCGCTCGCCCGGACGGTCGAGGCGCCCCGGTGAACGGCCTCGAACCCGGCGACCGTGAGGGGTTGCGCCGACCGCTGGAGTGGGCCGTGCACGAGGAGACCTGGGGCGCGCACCCGGGCGGGACCGATCCGCTGGACGAGGCCCTCACCGCCGTCGCCGACCTCGACCCCACGGCCGGGGCCGCCGCCGCGCGGGAGCGCCTCACCCGCATGACGGTGCCGCCCGGGGCGTTGGGGGAGGTCGCGGAGGTCGGGGTCCAGCTCTGCGGTCTCGCCGGCGCCTGCCCGCCGCCGCTGCCCGAGCCTGCCGTGGTCGCCATCTTCGCTGCCGACCACGGCGTCCACGCTCGCGGCGTGACCCCGTGGCCGCAGGAGGTCACGACGCAGATGGTCGCCAACTTCCTGGCCGGCGGAGCGGCGGTGAACGCCTTCGCGGCGCAGGTCGGGGCGGAGGTCACCGTCGTCGACGTGGGGGTGGCGGTCGACCTGGACCCGGCCCCTGGCCTGTTGTCGCGCAAGGTCCGTCACGGCACCGCGGACATGACCGCGGGCCCCGCGATGTCCCGGGAGGAGGCCCGGCGCGCGCTCGTCGTCGGCGTCGAGACCGCCCGGGACCTCGTCGCCGCCGGGAACGGGCTGCTCGTCCCCGGCGACATGGGGATCGCCAACACGACGGCGTCGGCGGCGCTGGTCGCGGCCTTCACCGGGGCGTCCGCCGAGGAGGTCACCGGTCGCGGCACCGGCATCGACGACGCCACCCACGCCCGCAAGACCGCCGTGGTCGCCGAGGCCCTCGCGCGGCACGGCCTCGCTCGCTCGCCGGGGGAGGGGCGCACCACCGATCCGCTCGGCGTCCTCGCCGCCGTGGGCGGACTCGAGCACGCGGCGCTCGCCGGATTCCTGCTGGGGGCCGCGGCCCTGCGGACGCCGGTCGTTCTCGACGGGGTCGTGTCCGGCGCCGCCGCCCTCGCGGCCGCGGCCTTCGCCCCGACTGCGTCACATGCCTGGGTGGCCGGGCACCGATCCGTGGAACCGGCCCATACGCTGGCCCTCGCACATCTCGGCCGGACGCCGATGCTCGATCTCGGCCTGCGGGTGGGCGAAGGGACCGGAGCCCTCCTGGCGGCTCCGTTGGTCGCCGCCGCGGCGCGAGCGCTGGCCGAGGTGGCGACGTTCGACGCCGCCGGCGTCACCGGCAAGGACGAGCCCGCCCCGGCCCGAGGGGGACCCCCGTGACCACCTCGATCTACCCCGTCGGCCTGTCCCTGCGCGGTCGCCGGGTGATGGTCGTGGGCGGTGGGTCGGTCGCGCAGCGGCGGGTCGCGGGCCTGCACGAGGTCGGGGCCGAGGTCACCCTCGTCAGCCCGTCGGTGACCACGGCGCTCGAGGCGCTCGCCAGCTCCGGGGAGATCCGGTGGGAGCGGCGGGTGTTCGCGTCCGGCGACCTCGAGGGCGCCTGGTACGTCGTGGCCGCCACCGACGACGCCACCGTCAACGCCACGGTCGCGGCGGAGGCCGAGGCCGACCGGACCTTCTGCGTCCGCGCCGACGCCGCCGGCGCCGGCACCGCTCTCACCCCCGCGGTCGGTCGCCACGACGACATGACGATCGCGGTGCACGGAGGCGGCGATCCGCGTCGAGCGGCCGGGGTCCGCGACGGGGCCGTCGAGGCGCTGCGTGTCGGGACGCTCGCCGACCGCCGCCACCGCGAGGTGCGCCCCGGGGTCACCCTGGTCGGCGGCGGCCCCGGCGACCCGGGGCTCATCACCGTCCGCGGGCGCCAGGCCCTCGCCCAGGCCGACGTGGTGGTCACCGACCGCCTCGCCCCGCAGCCGCTGCTCGACGAGCTCCCGCCCGACGTCACGATCATCGACGCCTCGAAGCTCCCCCGTGGCCGTTCCATGAGCCAGGAGACGATCAACGCGATCCTCGTCGACGAGGCGCGCGCCGGGCAGCGCGTCGTGCGGCTCAAGGGCGGTGACCCGTTCGTCTTCGGCCGCGGGATGGAGGAGGTCCAGGCCTGCGTCGCCGCGGGGGTTCCGGTCGAGGTCGTCCCCGGGGTGACCAGCGCGATCTCGGTGCCCGCGCTCGCCGGCATCCCGGTCACCCACCGCGGCGTCACCCACGAGTTCGTCGTCGTCTCCGGGCACCTACCGCCCGGGCACGCGCAGTCGCTCGTCGACTGGCCCGCGCTCGGGGCGCTGCACGGGACGCTCGTGCTGCTCATGTCGGTGGAGAACATCGGCCCGATCGCCGAGGCCCTCGCCGCCCACGGCCGCGACCCCGAGACCCCCGCGGTGGCCATCCAGGAGGGCGGGCTGCCCGGGGAGTCGATCGTCCGCGCCCCCCTGGCCAAGCTGCCCGGGGTGATCGCCGACGCCGGTCTGCATCCACCCGCCGTCGTGCTCATCGGGCCGGTCGCCGACCTGGGGTGACATCGCCCTCGCGGTCGCTCCGGCCCGGACGAGGGCCTGGTCGTCAGTCGTCGGGATGGCGATCGCGACCCGACAGGCCGCCGGCGACGGCCTCGCTCGCGCTCTCGACGGTGACGCCGCCGAAGGCGCCGCGCGCGGAGACCGCCACCTCCGGCGCCCCGGGCGGCAGCACTGCGGTGCACGCCTGCTCGCAGTTGACACCCCCGAAGAGCACCGTCCCCGAGGTGGCCACCCGGGTGCCGTCGGGCACCACGACGGTGACCCCCCCGAAGAGCACGCCGACCTCCGCGGTGCCCTGCGACACCTGCACGGTGCGGCCGCCGAACACGGCCGCGCCCTGATCCGCACCGAGCACACCCGGCCCGACCACCAGCGCGACCACGGCGACCACGGCGACGGGCACCAGCCGCGCGAGCCCCCGTCGGCCGCTCCGCCGGCCCTCGTGCCGTCGCGAGGGCCGCCGCTCGTCGACGGCCGGAATGTCGGCGTGCACGGTCGGTGCGGCCTTCGGCGGGGGCCGGGTCAGGGGGAGGTCGGCGACGAGGACGTCGAGGTCACGGCGGAACCGCGCGGCGAAGCAGTCACGCGACCGTTCGTCGTACTCGACGAGGGTGAGGACGCCGTCGTCGTGCGCGGCGCGCAGCCGGGCGTCGACCTCGGCCCGCTCGCGGTCCCCGACGCGGGTGTCGGGCTCCTCGGTCATGACACCATCCTGGCGCGGACCGGCGCTGGTGCGCACTCAGGGCCGCCGGAGAGGCTAGCCGCGCCCCAGCCCGAGACGCCCCGCGGCCCACGCGGACCCGCCGGACACGACGCCCGTCGTCGACACCGCTCCCGGATCCCCGCCGGGCGCGAGGGCCAACCCCGTGCGCTGGGCGAGCCAGTCGCGCACCCCCGGCAGGTCGGTGACCCCTCCGCGGACCAGCATCGGCATGCGCTCGGCGCCGACCACCTCGGTGATCGCGGCGCCGATCTCCTCAAGGCCGGGCGCGAAGAGCTGGCCGAGGTCGGCCTGGGTCAGGGTCACCATGCCCCGAAAGGAGCTCTCGGGCGACAGCACCGGCAGCGGCACCGCCACCGAGCCGGCGGCGCCCAGCCGCTCCTTCACCGTCCGGACGTCGCGGCGCAGGGTGAACCATGCGCGGTGCGCGTCGATGTCGCCACCGAAGCGGATCCGCGTCGCGAACTCGGGACGGGCACGGTCCAGGACGAGGTGGGCGAGGGCGTCGTCGAGGGCCTCCCCACCGACGTCGATCAGGCGCGCGCCGGGCCGCGCGGTCGCCGCGGTGTTCCCGCCCGCCCCACCGCCGTCGGAGCGGTCGACGACGGCCACCTCGGTGCCGCCCCCACCGACGTCGACGACGACGAGCGGGCCGTGACCGCCCAGCCGAACGGCAGCGGCCTCGGGCGAGGGAAGCAGCGCGAGGAGGTCGGGGGTGGCGTGCGGGACGGCCGCGAGGACGGCGAGGCCCGCGGTCCGCAGGGCGCCCCGCGCCTGCCCGCTCCAGGCGGCGGGGTGGGTGAGCACGAGCGTCGACGGCAGGGTCCGGCGCCGGCCCGCCTCGGTGTGCAGGACTCGGGCGACGAGCGCGGTGGCCACGTCCACGGCCGTCGTCGGGCGCGGCCAGCGGGTGAGCACGGCGTCCTGCGGGCCGCCGCTCGCCGAGACCAGGTAGGAGCGGGCGCGCAGGACGGCGGCGGCCGGGTCGCCGGGCGCGGCGTCGAGCGCGGGCCGCCCGGCGAGGACGGTGCCGTCCGGGCGCGAGAGGACCACCGACGGGACCGCCGCCACCCCGTCGACGAGGACGTTGCCCACGCGCACCCACCCGTCGGCGGGATCCACCTCGGCGGTCGAGCCGAGCGTCGTCGTCGTCCCGAAGTCGACCGCCAGCACCCACCGTGGATCCGCGACCATGGTCGGCAGTCTGGCAGCGGGGGTGGGTGCGGGCGTCAGGGCACCAGACGGACCGGCAACGCCTTCAGGGCGTGCACGAGAACGCTGCGGCGGTAGGTGAGCTCCGCCAGCGGGACGGCGGAGGAGAGCCGGGGGAAGCGGTCGAGCAGCGCCCCGAGCGCCACCTCACCCTCCAGCCGCGCGAGCGCGGCGCCGAGACAGAAGTGGATGCCGTGCCCGAACGCGAGGTGCCCCCCGACGTCCCGGGCCGGGTCGTAGAGGTCGGGGCCGTCGAAGCGCTGCGGGTCCCGGTTGGCGGCCGCGACCGAGAGCGTCACCGTCGCACCCGCGGGGATCGTGACGCCGCCGATCTCGACGTCGGTGGCGGCGAAACGCAACGGGGCGTTGGCCACCGGCGATCCCCACCGCAGGAACTCCTCCACCGCCGCCGGCATCGCCTCGCGCGACGACGCTAGCCGGTCGGCCAGTTCGGGGTCCGCGAGCAGGGCGAAGACCGAGTTGACCACGAGGTTGGCCGTGGTCTCGTGCCCGGCGATCAGCAGCAGCATGGCCATGGCGACGACCTCGCCGTCACTGAGGCGCTCCCCCTCGTCCGACACCGCGACGAGCGCGGAGACCAGGGCCTCGTCGGGGGCGGCGCGCTTGGCGGCCACCAGCTCGTGCAGGTAGGAGGCGAGACTCCCCGAGGCCTGCTGCTTGGCCACCGCCGGGCCCTCGTCGACCATGGTGTTGGACCAGCCGGCGAATGCGTCACGGTCGGCGAGGGGGACGCCGAGCAGCTCGCAGATCACCGCCATCGGCAGCGGGACGGCGAACGCGGTGACGAGGTCGACGGGCCGGTCCGTGGGGAGGTCGTCGAGCAGCGCCCCCGCGATCGCCTCGATCCGCGGGCGCAGCGCCGCGATCCGCCGGACCGTGAAGGTCCGGGCGACCAGCCGTCGCAGGCCGGTGTGCTCGGGCGGGTCCTTGAGGATCATCATGTCCCCGCCGGGGGCGGGCAGCCCGGGCGCCGACGCCCGCTGCTCCAACGACAGTGTGGCCCGCCAGTCCTTCGCGAGCCGCTCGTCGGCGAACGCAGCGCGGACGTCGGTGTAGCGGGTGACCAGCCACGTCGAGCCGCCCTCGGGGAGGTCGACCTCGCGCACCGGGGCCTGCTCGCGCAGCCGGGAGAGGACGTCATGGGGGTCGCGCCAGTAGTCCTCGGTGAACACGGGACCGGTCACGAGCTCGGTCACGGGCCCTCCTCGGGGGACGGGTGCGTCGTCGTGGTCGACGGCGTCACGGGCATGGTTACCCGCCCGCGGGCACGAGGCGGGGGGTCGGATCAGGGCCCGGTGGCCGGGGACGTCTCCCTGGTCCCCGCCGCCTGCGTCGTGTCCTGGGTGACGTTCGACCCCATCCCCACGCTCGAGCGTCCGAAGGCGCGCCCCGTCCTCCGGAACTGCTCCTCGAGCCGGGGAACCATCGTCGCGGCCTGCGCGAGGACGGGCATGTCGCCCAGCCAGCTGAAGGTGATGGGGCGCAGCGCGGCCAGCACCCCCACCGAGCGCGGCACGAACAGGCGACGCTTCCGGCCCTCGATCCCGCGCAGGAACGCGTCCGCGCAGTCCTGGACCGAGGTCAGGGCGCCGAGCGGGCCGGGCATCTTCCGCAGGGTCTCCTCGAAGGTCGACGAGTCGGCCTTCACGTCGCGCACGAGGTCGGTGTCGATCCACCCCATGTGCGCGGTCCCCACGTCCACGCCCTTGTGTGCGAGCTCGAAGCGCAGCGCGTTGCCGAAGTGCTCCACGCCCGCCTTCGAACCGCAGTAGGCGGCCATGCCGGGCAGTGCGGTGAACGCCGCGAGGGAGGACACGAGCAGGAAGTAGCCACGACGCTCGGCGACGTCCTCGAGGGTGGCCGACACCGTCCGCGACACGCCGATGAGGTTCACCTCCAGCGTGCGGGCCACCGCGTCGGCCGGGCTGGTCGCCACCGTGCCGTGGTTGGCGATGCCGGCGTTGGCGATCACCACGTCGATGCCGCCGAGCTCGGCCACGGTCGTCGTCACGGCGGCGTCGAGGGAGGTCTGGTCGGTGACGTCGCACTCGGCCCAGGTGTGGCCGGGTCCCAGCTCGCCGGTGATGCGGGCGAGGCGCTCGGGCTCGAGCCCGGTGAGCGCGACGTGGGCGCCCCGCGCGGCGGCGCGGCGGGCGGTCTCCGCACCGATGCCACGGGCGGCACCGGTGATGAACACGACCTTGCCGGCGAGGTCCATCCTGTGGCTGGTCACGCGGGTCTCCTCGGTGGGCTCGGGGTCAGGAGCGGGCGGGGGTGAGGACGTACTCCTCGGGCCGGAAGTTCTTCAGGCGCCGCCGGAAGGGCATGGTGAACGTCGGCCAAAGCGCCGAGTTCTGCCCGTTCGCGTCGAGGTACCAGCTCGAGCAGCCGCCCTCGACCCACACCGTGCCCGCGGTGAGCTCCCGCATCTCGGCGACGAAGGCGTCCTGGGCGTCCTTGCGGGGCTCGACGGCGCCGATGCGGTGGGCGCGCATGTAGCGCAGGGCGTCCATGACGAGGTTGATCTGCGACTCGATCATGAAGACCACGGAGTTGTGGCCGAGGCCGGTGTTGGGGCCGAGGAGGGTGAAGACGTTGGGGAAGCCATTGATCATCGTTCCGTTGTGGGCGAACATCGTGCCGCCCCAGTGGTCGGCGAGGCTGCGGCCGTCGCGGCCGTGCACGCGGTGGCTGATCGGGAGGTCGCTGATGGCGAAGCCGGTGCCCGCGATGATCGTGTCGACCTCGTGGGCGGTGCCGTCCGCCGTCACGACGGCGTCGGCGCGCACCCCGACGATCTTGTCGGTGACCACCTCGACGTTGCCGCGGTCGAGGGCCGGCAGATAGTTGTTGGACAGCAGGATGCGCTTGCAGCCCATGGCGTAGCTCGGGGTGATCTTCTCGCGCATCTCCGGGTCGGTGACCTGCCTGCGCATGTGGCGCTCGGCGAGTTTCTCGGCCTTGCCCATACGCTTCGGGTCCCGGAAGGCGAACACGAACGTCTCCCGGGCCCAGTAGATCGCCTCGCGCACGAGGCGCTGAACGGGCGGGAACGCGTGGAAGATCATTCTCTCGGCGGCGGTGATCGGCCGATCGCGGCGCGGCATGATCCACGGCGGTGTCCGCTGGAACACCGAGAGCTTCCCGACCACCGGCGCGATCTCGGGCACGAACTGGATGGCCGACGCGCCGGTCCCGATCACGGCGACCTTGCGGCCGGTGAGGTCGAGGTCGTGGCGCCAGGTGGCGGAGTGGAACACCTCGCCGGCGAAGTCGTCGAGGCCCGGGACGTCGGGGAACGAGGGGTCCGACAACGCGCCCGAGCCGAGCACGAGGGCGTCGGCGGTCCACACGCCCCGGGTGGTCGTCACGCGCCAGTGCCGGTCGGGCTCCGACCACGTCGCGTCGAGGACCTCGTGGTGGTTGCGGGTGGAGCGGTCGAGGTCGTACTGCGCCGACACTCTCTGCAGGTAGGCGTGGATCTCGGGCTGGGCGGAGAACGAGCGGCTCCAGTCCGGGTTGAGGGCGAAGGAGAACGAGTAGAGGTGGCTCGGCACGTCACAGGCGCAGCCCGGGTAGGAATTGTCGCGCCAGGTGCCGCCGACGTCCGCGTGCCGCTCGAAGATCAGGAAGTCGTCGATGCCGGCCTGCCGCAGCCGGATCGCGGTGCCGAGCCCGGAGAAACCGTTCCCGACGATCGCGACCGAGAGGTGGGCGAGGGGTGCAGAAGACCCGGCGGTCTCGGGGTCGTGCGTGCGCTCCGGAGCGGTGCCGGTGCCCATGGCGTCCCCTTCCGTGCGGTACGTTCACGTACCGACCCGGAGTGCAGCATGGTACGGGCTGGTACCATTGGCCAGTGACTGTGGCGGCGCACACATCGGGCGCGACCCATCGCGAGCGGCTGGTCGCAGCCATGGCCGCGCTGGTGGCCGAGCGCGGGTATCCCGCGGTGACCGTGGCCGACGTGGTCGCCCGCGCGCGCGTGTCGAAGCGGACGTTCTACGAGCAGTTCGCCGAGCGGGAGGACTGTTTGCTCGCCACCTACGTCGCCCTCGCCGAGGAGCCCCTGCAGCGCATCGCCGCCGCCGCTGCGGACCCCGAGGTGCAGGAGCTGGCCCTGACCGACCAGGTCGGGCGTGCGGTCAGTGCCTACCTCGCCGCGATGGCCGAGCGGCCCGCCCTCACCCAGGCCCTCCTCACCGAGATCGCCTCGACCGGTGAGCGGGGGCGCGCGGTCCGCCGCGCGGTTCTGCACCGATTCGCCGATCAGCTCGTCGCCCTCGCCGAGGAGGGCCGCGCGCGCCACCCGGGTGTCGCCCCGCTGCCGCGCATGTTGGCCCTCGGCCTGGTCGGGGGGATCAACGAGCTGGTCCTCGACGCCGTGGAGGGCTCGGGGGGCTCGACGGGCTGGGCGGGCTCGGGGGGCTCGGGGAACCCGGGGGCCGGCCCGCCACCGGAGCACCTGGCGGAGCTCACCGGCACCGTCACCGATCTCGTCGTCGCGGTCCTGCTCCGACCGGTCTGACGGGGCGTCCGGGCCGCCGTCGTGGTCCGCGTAGGGTCTGCTCGCACGGGCCGCGCCCGCGTCCCCGAGTCAGACCGCCGGAAACCCGGCGGGAGCCGTGACGGTGAGGGGGAACCTTGACGCGACCCGACCGCCCCCGGGGGCCCGGTCCTCGACACGGTGGCCCGGGCGGGGGCGCTGCAGGCCCTCCGCGTGGTCGCGGGGCCGGCCGTCCCCCCGGCCCTCCGCCCGGGCGTCCCGCCGCGCCCCCGGGTTCGCCCGACGCTGCCCGGCCCGGGGGCTTCGCGATGCCGGGCGGTGCTGCGGCGTCGCGCCCGTCGGCCTCGCGCCACTCGAACCCGCGCAACGGCGCCACCCGCGTCGCGCCCGCCCTCGATGACGACCGGCGCGGCCGCGGGCCCCTCGGCCCAGACGAAGCTCCTCGCTCACGACGGGGAGCGAGCACCCGGGACCGGATCGCGTCGAGGTTCTCTACGCGGGGCCCTTCGGGTCGCCGACGGCGAGGAGGCTGGCTGCGGCGGATCGGCGCGGTCCTCGCGGTGCTGCTGTTGCTGGTCCTCGGGTTCGCAATCTACCTCGACACCCAGATGACCCGCGTGGACGCCCTCGGCGACTACAAGGGTCGGCCCACCGGCGGCTCCGGGACCAACTGGCTCATCGTCGGGTCGGACAGCCGAGCTGGGCTGACCACGGCCAGCGAGGAGGCGCTCGCGACCGGTGACGCCGACGGCAACCGCACCGACACGATGATGATCGTGCACGTCGGCGGGTTCGGCGGGCAGACGTCGTTGATCAGCCTGCCCCGCGACTCCCTGGTCGACATCGGCGGCGGCAAGCGCGGCAAGCTGAACTCGGCCTACTCGATCGGCGGGCCGCAGCTGCTGGTCCAGACCGTGGAGCAGGCCGCGAACATCCAGATCGACCACTACGCCGAGATCGGCTTCGAGGGGTTCGCGTCGATGGTCGACGCGGTCGGCGGGGTCAACATCTGCCTGGACCAGGCCATCAAGGACCCGAAGGCCGGGATCGACCTGCCCGCGGGCTGCCAGGACCTCTCCGGCCCCAACGCGCTGGGGTTCGTGCGCACCCGCGCGTTCCCCAACGCCGACCTCCAACGCGTGCAGAACCAGCGCAAGTTCCTCTCCGCGCTGATCGGTCAGGCGGCGAGCCCGACGACGCTGCTCAACCCGTTCGCGATCGTCCCGTTCGCGAACGCCGCGGTGGGGAGCCTGACCGTCGACAACTCGACCCACATCTGGAACCTCGCGAGCCTCGGGCTGGCGATGCGGTCGCTCTCCGGGGGCGGCGGCATCACCACCACGGTCCCCATCCAGCTCGCGGGGGGCGGCGCGGTCCGTTGGGATCCGAACAAGGCCAAGGATTTCTGGACGGCGATCCGCAACGACGACCCGATCCCGACCGATCTGCTCTCGGGGACGAACTGACCGCAGGACGACGTCGGCTCCCGGACCCCACCTGCGGGGTCCGGGAGCCAACGGCCGTCCCGGTTCTATCAGGTCACGGGGACTCGATGATCTGCACGACGCCGGTGGAGACACCGGCGACGAACAGACGCCCGGTCGCCGGGTCGACACCGACGGTGTACGGGTTCTGCACGGTCGGCAGCCGGAAGATCTCACGCGGCTGCGGATTGGCCATGTCGTAGCCGACGAGCTCGTTCGTGCCCGACGACGCGACCCACAGGCGGTTGCGCACCGGGTCGTAGGTGATGCCGTAGGGGCCCCCGGGCTGCGCGATCGCGGCGACCTGACGCGGCGGCGAGCCCGGACCCTGACTCTGCGGCTCGAAGACCAGGATCTGGTTGCCGCGGGTGTCGGTGGCGATCATCCGGCCCTGACGGTCGGCAACCATGTGCGTAGGCCCGGCGCCCGCCGGAGTCTCCCCGAGGATGCGCAGCGCCTCGGCGTCGTACGTGGTGAGCGTGTTCTTGCGGACGTCCACCATGCCCACGGTGTTGCCCACCGGGACGATGCCCGCCGGCTGCACCGAGTCGGTGAACACCTTGACGACGCGGTCGCCGCGGACCGCGGAGATCGTCCCGCCCAGCTCGTCGGCGGTGAACACGGTGCCGTTCGGCGCCTGCGTCGCGTCGTGCGGGACGGTCCCCACGAACAGCGGCGCGTCGGCGCGCCCGCCCGGCAGCGATACGCGGACCAGCGAGTTCACGCTCTCCACCGGCACCAGCACCGGACCGCCGGGGGCGGCGAGCTGCAGGTGGCGGACGAAGCCGGGCAGCGGGGTCCGGCTCCTGATCGCGCCGGTGTCGGCGTCGAGGAGCACGACCTCGTTGGGGTTGCGCTTGGCCACGGCCACGGTGCGGGTCACCGGGTCGACAACCACGCCCTCCGGCGCGTCCCCGACCTCGACCTGACGTCCCGCGGGCGGCACCGTCGGCGTCGGGGCCGACTGGGGCTCGGCGGCACGGGAGAGGTTCTCGGTCGGCGGCCGGACGCCCTCGGTGGGGACGTTCGGGGGCAGCAGGCCCGTCGTGGGGGTCGGGGCTCCGGTGCGCGGGGTGCTCGACGGTGTCGGGGGCGCGCGGGTCGGGGCCGGGGGAGGGGCGGCGGTGCTGCACCCCGCGAGGCCGAGCCCGGTCACGAGACCGGCGGCGACGAGGGCGCGGGTGATGCTTCTGCGCATGTCCGGAGTATCCCGAAGGCCCTGTGTGGCGGATGCGACGGGACCGTTCAGCGCACGTTCTGCGAGCTGAGCGTCTGGTCCTTCGGCCTGGTGAACCCCTCGTCGACCCACTGGGCACCGGCGTTGCGCAGGTCGGTCGCGAGGTTCGGGAACGAGGTCCTGCGGCGCATGGTCGGTGCAGCACTCCGTGCGGTCGTTGATACCCACGGGGGGTATAGGCTCGGACGAGCCGGGGATGCTGGCGGGATCCCCGCGCAGGAAGCGCGGAGCGGCCGACGACCGACCCGGGGACGAGCCCCGGACGACACGAACGACCAGGAGGAGACCGATGGCGATCACCACCCTGTCCGTGCCCGAGATCCACTGCGAGCACTGCCGGTCCGCGATCGAGGGCGCAGTGTCGCCGATCGACGGTGTCGACGGCGTCGAGGTCGACGTGCCGGCCGCGACGGTGCGCGTGGACCACGACGACGACCTGCCGCTCCGCCGGATCGTCAACGCGATCGAGGACCAGGGCTACGAGGTCCCCGAGCAGGACGCGTCGGTCGAGGCCTGAGCCGGGCTCGCCGGCGCCCGGACGTCCGGGCGCGTCAGGCGCTCTTGCTCTGTGCGTCGGCCTTCGCGGTGGTCTTCTTCTTCGTCGCGGGCTTCTTCGCGGGCTTCTCGGCGGGGATCTCCTCGTCAGCAGCCTTATCCGCGGTCTTCTTCGTCCGCGAGCGCGGCTTCTTCGCGGGCTCGGCCGGCACCTCGGCGGGAGCGTCGGAGGGTGGGGCCTCGGTCGTGCTCGTCTCGACGCCCGCGTCGCCCGCGTCGCCCGCGTCGTCTGCGGGTGCCTTCCCGCCCGCCGCCTCCACGCTGCGGCGCAGCGCGGTGAGCAGGTCGGTCATGTCCTCGGTGCTCTCGGCGGCCGCCGGCTCCGGCGTGGGACGCCCGCCGCCGTGCTCGCGCTTGTACTCGATGAGGTCGCCGACCGCCTTGCGGTAGTCGTCCTCGAACTGGTCGGCGTCGAAGTCCGCGGCGAGGCTCTCGATGAGCGAGGACGCCATCGCCATCTCCTGCGGGCGCAGCTCGATGTCGTGGCGCAGCGACTCGAACTCGGGCTCGCGCACCTCGTCGGGCCACAGCATCGTCTGCAGCACGATCGCGTCGCCGCGCACGCGCAGCAGCGCGAGCGTCTCCCGCTGGCGCAGGGCGACCTTCACCACGGCCATGCGCTCGGTGGTGCGCAGCGCCTCGCGCAGCAGCGCGTAGGGCTTGACCGCCTTGTTCTCGGGCTCGAGGTAGTAGCTCTTGTCGAGCAGAAGCGCGTCGATCTGATCGGACGGGACGAACTCGACGACGTCGATCTCGTGGCCGCTCGCGGTGGGCAGCGTGGAGAGGTCGTCGTCGTCGAGCATGATCAGCTGACCGTCGTCGGTCTCGTAGCCCTTTGCGATCTCGGCGTACTCGACCTCCTCGCCGCACACCGAGCAGGTCCGCTTCTGGCGGATGCGCCCGCCGTCGCGCTCGTGCACCTGATGGAAGCGGATATCGTGGTTCGCCGTCGCCGCGTACAACCGCACCGGCACGTTGACGAGTCCGAACGACACCGCGCCGTTCCAGATCGCGCGCATCCCGACTCCCGTCCTCGCAGGTCGCAGGCGCGTCGTCCGACCACACCGGCCTCCAGCATGCCCGACGCGGCCCGTCGGCGTCAGGGAGCGAAGGCGGCGACACGCGCGGAGATCGGGCGTCACCCTGCCGCGGACATGTCGGTGCCCGGGGGCACCATGCACGCGTGCGACCGATGATGCCCGCCCCGGGGCCCCTGCCGACGGGCCCCGAGTGGATCTACGAGGTCGACTGGGCCGGGGTCCGGCTCCTCGCCGACGTCGACGAGGGGGTGCTGACCCTGCGCACCGTCGACGGCCGGGAGGTCACCGCGCGGTTCCCGGAGTTCGCCTCCTGGGAGAAGCTCGTGGCCGACGGGCTCTTCGACGGGGAGGCCGTCATGCTCGATGCGGGTGCCCCCTCGACGCTCGCGCTCGGTGATCGCCTGCGCGTCGCCGATCACCGGCGGGCCCGCACGCTCGCCCGTGCCCGCCCCGCGGTCTTCATGGTGCACGACGTCCTGCGCCTCTACGGGGTGTCCCTGCGCCACCGCCCGTGGGAGGAGCGGCGCGCTGTCCTCGGGCGGATCGACCTCTCCACCTCGGGACGCATCCAGCTCTCGCCCTCCTACGACGACGGCCGGGCACTGCTCGCGGGCGTCGGCGCGCAGGGGCTCTCCGGGGTGGTCGCCAAGCGCCGTGACCAGCCCTACGATCCCGAGGCGACGGTGCCGTGGGTCCGTGTCCCCCCGCCGCGTGGGGCCTTCGGCGTGACCGGAGAGCCGCAACCGCACTGACGGCCGACGGCGCGCCCGAGACGGATCAGTCCACCTCCTGCGGGTCGGCCGCCTCCAGCGCCTCGGCCGTCCACCCGATGACCCGTGCGCCGGAGCGCCCCAGCTCCCGCATGGCGTCGAGGAGCTCCGAGGGCTTCCCGGCCAGGTCGATGCGGACCTCGCGGCGGTCCAGGCGGGCGTCGTCGAGGCTCTGCCGGCCCGTGTGCCCGATGGTCAGCGTCGCGAGCAGTCCCCCGGTCGAGGCGAGCGACCCGCGGGCGGCACCGAGGCGACCCAGCGCGTCATCGAGGGCGGTGAGCAGGGCCGACCGGTTGCCCTCGCACATCGCCGCGGTCAGCTCCGGCCGCGTCCCGGCGACCCGCGTCCCGTCGGTGAAGGACCCGGCCGCCAGGGCCAGCGCCAGGTCCCCGCCGTCGGCGCCCACGCCCGCGAGCACGGCGGCGAGGAGGTGGGGCAGGTGCGAGATGCGCGCGACGGCGACGTCGTGCTCCTCCGACGCCGCGGGGACGACCGCCGCGCCACAGGCGAGGGCGAGGGCGACCACGTCGGTCCAGACCCCCAGGTCGGTGTCGTCGTCGGTGGCGACCACCCAGACCTTGTCGTGAAACAGCTGCAGCGAGCCGGCGTCCCACCCGGAGAACTCCGTCCCCGTCATGGGGTGTCCCCCTACGAAGCGCGTCGCGGGGGTCCGGCGCAGCACGGCGTCGGCGACCGGTTCCTTGACGCTGGTGACGTCGGTCAGTCGGCACGCCGGGGCGGATCGCGCGACCTCGGCCAGGACGTCCTCCAGGGACGGCAGCGGCACCGCGAGCACGACGAGGGCGTCCGCCGTGGCGGCCCGTCGTAGGGCCTCGGGGAGCGTGGCCGCGACGTCGAAGCCGTCGGCCCGCGCCTCCTCCGACGTCGTCGACGACGCGGTGGCGCCCCAGACCTCCCGGCCCGCGTCGGACGCGGCCCGCATCAACGAGCCGCCGATGAGGCCCAGCCCGACGATGCAGACCGGTCGCGTCAAGGCGTCCCGCAGCAGCGTTCCCGCACGGGACGGCAGGGCTGGTGTGTCCACGACCGGTCAGCGTAGGCAGGTCCGCTGCGTCACCACGCTGCGCCTGGACGGGGGTCCTGGTCCGGTCGCAGGACGTCCAAGGCGAACCCCGCGTACACGGCGACGCCCGCGACCATCGCGTCCTCGTCGAAGACGACCCGGTTCGAGTGGTTCGGCGGGGCCTCCGCGGGGTCCACGCCCGGCGGGCAGGCGCCGACGAACGCCAGCGCTCCGGGGACCCGGGCGAGGACGTACGAGAAGTCCTCCGACCCCATGATCGGGTCGGGCATGGGTTCGACGAACCGGGACCCGAGCACCGACCGCGCGACGTCGGCGAGGCGCTCGGCGACGCCGGGGTCGTTGACCGTCACCGGATAGCCGGGCTCGACGTGGACGGTGCACGCGCAGCCGTACGCGTCGGCCACCCCGGTACAGACCCGACGGACCTCGGCCAGGACCCGCGTGCGGGTCTCCTCCGAGAGCGTGCGGACCGTCCCGCCGAGGGTCGCGGTCTCCGGGATGACGTTGGTCGTGGTCCCGGCGGTGACGTGGGCGACCGTGAGAACGGCCGGGTCGAAGGCGCTCACCCGGCGCGTGATCATGGTGTGCAGCGCCCCGACCATGGCCGCCGCGGCCGGCACCGGGTCGAGCGCATCGTGCGGGGCGGACGCGTGCCCGCCGCGTCCGGTCACCGTGACGTGCAGGTCGTCCGACGACGCCATGATCGACTCCGGGCGCGTCTGCAGCACCCCCGACGGCAGGCGGGACGTGACGTGCAGCGCCAACGCCGCGGCGGGGAGGGCGCTAGGGGCGGCCACCGGGGGAACCGCGGCCGGGGCGTCGGCGTCGAGGAGACCCTCGGCGAGCATCGTGCGCGCCCCGTGCGCGTTCTCCTCTCCGGGCTGGAACATGAACAGCACGCGCCCGGTCAGCCCCTGCCGACGCGCGCAGAGCAGCCGCGCGGCGGAGGTGAGCATCGCAGTGTGCAGGTCGTGCCCGCAGGCGTGCATCGCTGCCGGGTCCTCCGACGCGTGGTCGAGGCCCGTGTCCTCCCGCAGGGGCAGCGCGTCCATGTCGGCGCGCAGGAGCACCGACGGTCCCGGGAGCTCGCCCTCCAGGCACGCGAGGACCGACGTGCAGCCGACGCCCCGGGTCACCGTGAGCGGCAGATCGGCCACCGCCGCGAGCACCGACGCCTGCGTGGCGGGCAGGTCCAGGCCGAGCTCGGGGCGGCGGTGCAGCGCCCGGCGCAGCGTGACGGTGCCCGGCTGGAGCGCCCGCGCCTCGGCGAGCAGCGCCCGGGCCGGGGCACGGTGCGCCGCACGTCGTCCGGGGGTGCTCACCCGTCCGATCCTGGCACCTCGAGCCACCCGCGGACCGGCGAGGACGATCCGGCGGGACCGTTCGGGCGACCGTCCGGCGCGAAGGGCTCTCCGAGGGGTCGGAACGGGCTACCACCGGCGATGATGCCGTTCTACCGTGGTCTCATGGCAGGTCGGGGCACAGACGCCACGCCGGGGGGCAAGGTGGACGGCGACGCCGTGGCGCCCCTGGAGGGCTGGGCCGTCGCGGTGACGCGCGAGGAGGGCCAGTGGCGCGCGGTCGCGATGGACCGCGACAGTCTCTCCGATCTCGACTCGGCCATCACCGCGCTGCGCGGCCTGCGCTCCACGGGCGCGGTGCTCGGTCTCCTCGACGTCGACGACGAGTTCTTCGTCCTCGTGCGCCCGGTCCCGGGCGGGGTGGCGCTGCTGCTCTCGGACGCCGCGGCCGCGCTCGACTACGACGTCGCTGCCGACGTCCTCGACCTCCTGCGGCTCGACGTGCCCGACGAGGACGAGGCCGACGACGACCCGTGGCCGGAGGGCGACCTCAGCATGCTTGCCGATCTCGGCGTCCCGGCCGACGAGCTCGCCGTGCTCGTCGACGAGATCGACCTCTACCCCGACGAGCAGCTCACCGCGATTGCGCGGCGCTGCGGCTTCGCCGATCAGCTCGCCGGCGTCGTGGAGGTCCCGGTCTCCTGAGCATCCCGCCCGACACCGAGCTCGTCGGCCGGGCGCTCGAGCTCGCGGCCCGGGCCGGGGACGACGTGCCGATCGGCGCGGTCGTCGTCGACGCGGACGGACGCGAGCTCGCGGCCGCCGTCAACGCGCGGGAGGCCCTCGGGGATCCCACCGCGCACGCCGAGGTGCTGGCGCTGCGGACGGCGGCCCGCGTCCACGGCGACGGATGGCGCCTCACCGGCTGCACCCTCGCGGTCACCGTCGAACCGTGCGCGATGTGCGCGGGCGCGGCCGTCCTGGCCCGGGTGCGACGCGTCGTGTTCGGCGCGTGGGAACCGCGGACCGGGGCCGCCGGCTCGCTGTGGGACGTCCTGCGTGACCGACGGCTGACGCACCGTCCGGAGGTCGTCGGCGGGGTGCGCGACGCCGAGTGCCGCGCCCTGCTGCGGGCCTTCTTCGACCGCCAGGGTGGCCGGGACGCCGAGGGGACCCTCCCGTAGAGTTCTCGCCGGTAGCGTGTCCGAGCGGCCAAAGGAGCGCGCCTCGAAAGCGCGTGTGGGTTCTGCCCACCGTGGGTTCGAATCCCACCGCTACCGCCGTACACGAGAACGACGCACACGAGAACGCCCGTCGTCCACGGGGCGACGGCGTTCTCCCTGCCGACCCCGGTTACGAGATGGTCGCGTTGCGGGTGAAGGTCGGCGGGATGAGCAGGTCTTCCGGGCCGAGGTCGTGCACGGACTTCTTGCCCAGGCCGAGCAGCCCCGAGTCGAGGCCGCCCTTGAGGATGTCGAGGACGTTTCCGACGCCGGCCTCACCTTCGGCCGCCAGGCCCCACAGGTAGGCCCGCCCGATGGCGACGGCCCGTGCGCCCAGGGCCAGCGCCTTGACGACGTCGCTGCCGCGCCGGACCCCTCCGTCCATGATGATCTCGACCTCGGAGCCGACGGCCTCGGCGATGCCGGGCAGGACCCGGATCGGAGCCGGCGTGGAGTCGAGGTTGTTGCCGCCGTGGTTCGACACCGCGATCGCGGTGGCCCCGGCGTCGACCGCGCGCTTGGCGTCGTCGACGCGGGTGATGCCCTTGACGCAGAACGGGCCGTCCCACTGCTCACGCAGCCAGGCCACGTCGGCCCAGGTGGCGGGCGGGGTGAACATCCACTGGCCGTAGGCGCCGAAGAACGTCGGCGGCTCGTCCTCGCCGTCCGCGCTGTTCGGGACCTTCAGGTCGGGGATCCGGCGCGCCGCGAGGAACTTCGCGGCCCAGCGCGGACGCATGACGCCCTCCGGGATGTAGGAGAGCATCGTCTTGAGGTCCATCTTCTCCGGGATGGAGGGGCTGCCCCAATCACGGCCATGGGAGAACGACCAGTCGAGGGTGACGATGAGGGCCTTGGCGCCGGCCTTCCTGGCGCGCTCGGCGCGCGCGGCGAGGGCCTCGCGGTCACCCACCCAGTACATCTGGAAGAACGTCTTCGGGTTGGCCGCGGCGACGTCCTCGATGGAGCGGCTCGCGAACGAGCTGAGGCCCATCGCGGTACCGCGCGAGGCGGCGGCGCGCGCGACGGCCACCTCGCCCTCGGGGTCGACGGCCTGCACCCCGGTCGGCGAGATGATGACGGGCATCGAGATGTCCTGGCCCATGATCGACGTCGCCAGCGACCGCTCCGCCGGCAGGTCGGCCACGTGGGGGGCGAACCCGAGCTCGTGGAAAGCCGCGAGGTTGTCGTCGAGGGTGAGCCCTGCCTCGCTCCCGGCCACGAGCGCGCCGTAGACCGACTTGGGGAGACGCTTCTTCGCCCGTCGCTGGGCCTCGGCGACCGATTCGAACCACTGTCCCGCCATGGGAGCCACCTTCCGTCCCGGCTCACGCACCTGCGGCACACCCTAGGTGCCCCAGGTCACTCGCGGGTCGCCGTGGCGGGCGGTACCGGGACCCTCCCTCCGGAGAGGTCGTTCCCCGTCAGGCCGAGGGCGCGGTCGAGCAGACGCCAGCGCAGCACGGCGCTGAGCACCAGGAACCACACCACGACGGCGGGCACGACCACGAGGACCACCGGACGCGCGGGGCCGGTGAGCCCGAAGTAGCTCGAGGTGGCGGGGATGACCAGCACGACGACGAAGGCGGCAAGCAGCCCGAGCGCGAGGTACGTCGGCCGGCGGTCGGAGACGACGGGACGCCATGCGGTGAACAACCGGATCGGCGGTTCGAGCAGCAGCACGAGGATGAACGCCGTCACCGACACGAAGATCGACAGACCGGTCTGGCCGCCGAGCGTCGCCGCCGCGTCCACGAAGTCCGCGTCGACCCCGTACGTCAGGCCGGTGTACTCCTGGAACCGGGCGATGACCTCGGCGGGCACCCCGGGGCTCGCGAGTCCCCGGGTCACCGCGGTGGACAGGATGGCGAAGACCGCCGAGCCGAAGCCGGCGGTCACGACCGCGACCGGGATGACGAACCGGGCGAGCGAGGCCAGCAGGTCGGGCTCCGGGGGCAGCGGGCGCGCCCAGAGGGTGAGGAAGAAGGTCGGCAGGCCGACGGTGAACAGCGTCAGCCCCACCTGCGTGGGCGTGTAGGGGAAGCCGAGTCCGAGCATCGTCACCACGACGATGACGAGCATCGCGGTCGCCACGCGGGCGAGGAACAGGAACATCGACGTGCCGATCCCGGCCAGGATGCGCCGCCCCTCCCGCCGCGCCGGGGCCAGCGCGGCGAAGGAGTCGTGCAGCAGCACGACGTCGGCGACGTCGCGGGTCACGCTGGAGCCCGAGCGCATCGCCACGCCCACGTGGGCCATCTTGAGCGCACGGGCGTCGTTGACGCCGTCGCCGACCATCGCCACGTGCCGTCCGCGGCGGCGCAGGGCGGCGATGATCGCCTCCTTCTGCTCGGGGCCCGCGCGCCCGAACACCGCGTGCTCGTCGACGGCCACGTCGAACGCTTCCGGCGCCATCGCGGCGAGCTCCGGCCGAGGGCCCCCGGACCCCGACGCGGCGGGCGAGGGCGGCCACGGTCCGCGGGTCGTCACCGGAGAGCACCTTCAGCGCGACGCCCTCGGCGGTGAGCCCGGAGAGGACGCCGTCCGCCCCGCCGCGCAGCTCGTCGGCGAGCGTCACCACGGCCACCGGCTCGAGGCCGGGCAGACGCGGTCGGCCCTCGGCGTCGCGCAGGCCGGTCCCGCCCGCGTGGGCGACGCGGCCGAGCAGGAGCACCCGCAGCCCCTCGTCGGCCCGCGCGGCGACCCGCTCGATCAGCGCGGCGCCCGCCGCGGCGCCCGTGACCAGGGCCGGGGCGAGGGTGTCGTGGGCGCCGAGAACGAGGACGTCGGAGCCGGTGTCGACGCCGCTCCAGCGCAACGACGAGCTGAACGCGACCTCATCGACGGGTTCCGGGAGCGGCTCGGGCGAGGGAAGCGCCGCGGCGAGCGCGGTGGTGGTGGGGTCGGCGGCGGTCGCCGTGTGGGCGAGCGTGCCCAGCAGCGCGCGGGCCAGCGCCGGGTCGACGCCGAGCGCCTCGATGGCCGTGAGGGTCAGGGCGCCCGAGGTCAGCGTGCCGGTCTTGTCGGTGCACACCACGTCGACGGTGGCCACCGCCTCCACGGCCGCCGTGCGCTGCACGAGCGCCCCGTCGGACACGATCCGCGCCGCCCCGACCGCGTAGGCGACGGCGATGAGGAAGAACAGGCCGTACGGCACCAGCCCGGAGAGCACGGCCGAGGTCTGCACGAAGCGCAGCAGGGTGCTGCCCTCCAGCGCGGCCTGGACGAGGATCGCCGCGCTCATGAGAACCACCAGAACCATGACCAGCCGCACGACGAGGTCGATCCGACGCTGCAGGGGCGTCACGTCGGCGGTGTCGGCCCGGGCGGCCAGCGTAAGCCGCCCGGCGTAACTCGCCGTGCCCACCGCCTCCGCCCGCTGCCACCCCCGGCCGCCCGAGCAGGAGCTGCCCGAGAGCAGCGTCTCGCCGTCGGCCTTGCGGACCGGGTCGGCCTCGCCGGTCAACAACGACTCGTCGACCTCGAGCTCCCCCTGCTCGACCGGGCCGTCCACGACGATCTGGTCCCCGGGAGCGACCCGCACGAGGTCGCCCCGCACCACCTCCTCGGGGCCCACCTCCCGCTCCGCGCCCTCGCGCAGCACCCGCACGCGGGAGCGCGCGAGGAGCTGGAGGCGGTCGAGCTTGCGGCGTGCGCGCAGCTCCTGGACGACGGCGAGGGCCGCGTTGATCAGGCCGAGACCGACACTGACCAGGGCGTCGTTGTAGCGCCCGAGGCCGAGCAGGGCGAGGCCGATGACGAACAGGATGTTGTTGTAGAAGGAGAAGACGCTGGTGCGCAGGATGCGCGTCGTGGTCCGGGTGCTCCCGGAGACGGGCGTGTTGGCCTCCCCGCGACGGGCCCGGGGCCCGCCCCTACGAACTCGCGCTGCAGCGTGCGCACCGCCGCGAGCACGTCCGCGTCCCCGACCACCCCGCGCGCCTCGGCGCGGACCGCCGCCGCGAGCTCCCCGACCCCCGCCTCGCCACCCGCGGCGGCCAGGCGCACCCGCACCCGCTCCACCAGGTCCACCGCCGTCACCGCTGCTGTCACCGCTGCCACCCCTCGCCGCCGCACCCCTTCGCGGCGACCACGCTGCCCGAACCCACCCGAACACCGTGAGAACGAGCATCGAGGGCTGTGGACCGATCAGGCCGCCCCGACCACCTGTGGACGAATCAGGAGGACGAGGTGTTCGACGACGAGGACCCCGAGCTCCCGCACGTCACGGTCGCGTTGCCACCGTTCGAGGAGTTGGTCGTGGACGCGCGGCCGTCCCGCACGATGCGGCAGGTGATCTGTCCGCCGCCGACGTTGGTCGCGCTCACCCCGTAGACGTCGCCGGCGGTCACCGGAGCTCGCCACGGCAGGCGCTGCTCGCCGAGCGACCTCGGGCCGTCCACCCCCCGCAGGACGATCGCGGCCGCCCCGGCGTCGCCGTCGACCTCGAGGACGACCTCGCCCGACGCCTGCCCGTCGGCCCCGTTGGCCCCGTCGGCGCCGTCGGCGCCGTCTCGACCGTCGGCACCGTCCTGCCCGTCGAGCCCGGACCGCCCGTTCTGGGCGCCGCCTCCCGTGGGCGGTGCCGTCGGGACGGGGGTCGGCGCCGCCGCGGGCACCTCGCTGCGGTTCCGCACGAGGATCACGACGGCCACGATGGTCACCAGGACGACCACCGCCGCCGCGGCGAGCACCCAGGACGCGCGGGGCGAGGCCAGCCGCCGTGGTGCCGCGTGCATCCGGCGGGTCGGTGGGTTCCCCCGCGGCGCGGACGGTCCGGACACCGGGGCCTCCTTCACGGAGAGCAGTCGCTTGCCTCCGTTGTGTCACGCAGGGTCTCAGGTGTCGACCTCACGACGCCGCGCGGCCCCCGGACAGCGCGGCACCGTCGAGCGCGGCGAGGACGGCACTCGCGGTGTCGCGCAACGGCCCGCGCCGCACGCCGGGGACCTTGCCGCGGTCCATCGCCGCCGCGAGCCCCGGCTCGGGGGCGACACAGGCAAGGACCTCCAGCCCGAGGGCGCGCGCGACGTCGTCCCCGTCGAGCCCGCCGGGCGCCGGGCCGCGGACGACCACGGCGAGGGCTGCGCCGTGTGCCGCGACCTGCTCGGCGACCCGCGCGGCGGACGCGACGGCCCGGACCTCCGCGGGGACCACGAGGACGGTGAGGTCGGACACGTCGACGACGGCGGCCGCCGCGTCGGTGAGGTGGCGGGGCAGGTCGCACACCACGGTCTCCCCCGCTCGCTTCCCCGCCTCCACCACCGCGGCGGCGGCGTCCGGCGCGGGGCCGCCGCCGGAGCGGTCGCACGAGAGCACGGTGAGCACGCCGTCGGGCGAGGGCAGCGCCTCGTGCAGCGACGCCGCGGCGACCCGCCCGCTCCCGAGGGCGAGCTCGGGCCAACGCAGCCCCTCGAGCTCTTCGGCTCCGACCACGAGGTCGAGCCCGCCGCCGAGCGGGTCGCAGTCGACCAGGAGCACCCGCGTCCCGTCCTCGCCGGCGCGGACCGCGACGGCGGCGGCCAGCACCGAAGCACCCGCCCCACCGCGTCCCCCGACGACCGAGACGACCCGACCGGGGCCGGTCCTCGGCTCGCTGCCCGCGGCGTCGGCCGCGTCCGACAACGTGCCCACCAGCCACTCCTCACCCTCGGGCAGGGACACCACGTGCTCCGCACCGACGGCGACGGCGCGCTCCCACAGCGTGCTCGGCGGCTCGCCCCGGCAGAGGACGACCACGCCGTCGCGGCGTCCGAGGCGCGCCGGAGCCGCTGCCCGCGCGGCCGCGGCGTCGAGCAGCACCAGACCCGCCGCGCTCCAGCGGCGCCGCAGCCCGGCGGCGTCGGGCACCCGTTCCAGCTCCGCGCCCGCGGCCGCGGCCAGGCGCACCACGTCGTCGAGCAGCTCCTCGTCGTCGGCCATCACGACCACGTGTCGTGGGTTCACCGTCGGTCCTCCCGGCTCCGCCCCGGCGGGGCGGTCCTCGAGAGCGTCGGGCCGTCGCGGCGGCGGGGGTGACCTGTGGAGCGCGCCCCTCAGCCCGCGGCAGCTCCGGCGATGCCGAGGGCCTCCCGCGCGCCGACCTGCCATGCGGCCGCGCAGTGCGCGAACCAGCGGGTGAGGCCCTCCGGGCCACCGCCGGCGAAGGCGTCCGCGGCGGCGCGGTACTCCGCCGACGCGCGCAAGTGCCCGACCTCGGGGACCGCGAGCCCCTTCGGGTCGAGGCCCGTGGAGATGGCGGTGAGCCGCGCGGCGGCCCGGGCGACGACGCCGGAGGCCGACGGGAAGGGCGCCAGGGCGAGGAGCTCGCCGTGCACGACGGCCACGAGCAGCGGCCCGGGCGCCTCGGTCCCGTCGGCGATCAGCCCGGCCAGCGCATCGAGCCGGTGGGCCACGCCGACACCCGGTCGCGGCCGCCCCAGGGTGTCCGGGTCGACGTCGGGCAGGTCGGCGGCGGCGAGCAGGTGCATCCGCGCCAGAGCCTGCGACGGCGCCCGCCGCCACGTGGGGAGCAGGCCCCCGAGGGCCTCGGCCACGCGCAGCGCCCCGGCCAGGATCGGGTCGCGCACCGGACCGTCGGCGGGCAGCTCGGTCGTGCCGCCGTCCAGGGCGGCCGAGGCGCGGGCGGCCCGCACGACGGCCTCCGCGGCGGTGGCCGGCCAGTCACGGCGGTTCCTCCGGTGGGCGTGCACCTCGGCCACGGCCCGTCGGACGGTCTCCGCCTCGGCGGCGATCCCGGGGAGACGGACGAGCGGTGCAAGGGGGTCGCGCGTCCGGGCGGGCACGCCCACATCGTGGCACCCGTCCGGTCTTGAATCGATTCCGAGCGCGTCACGCGACTGCGCCCCGACCTCCCCGGGAACTCGCCGCTACGTCACACGGACCCCACATCGAATCCACCGTTCGGCCCGTACCCGAGGGATGTGCGGACACACCCGACACATCGGCAAAGGAGCCCTGAGCATGGCCAGTGACGACCTTCGCCCAGCTGCTCGCCGGGATGTGGGAGTTCAAGGCCAACACGTTCGGCGCCACCGCGTTCACCGCCACGGGAGGGCACCGCGGGAGGGCACATCCCTCCCGTGACCGACCTCGTCGTGACCCGCGCGGTGACCATCCCCTCCGCCGAGCTCGCCTGGCGCTTCTCGCGGGCGTCGGGCCCGGGCGGGCAGGGCGTCAACACCACCGATTCGCGGGTCGAGCTCTCGCTCGACCTCACCACCTCCTCCGGACTGCCCGACGAGGCGCGGGCCCGGGTCCTCGACCGGCTCGCTGGGCGCCTGCGCGGCGGCGTCCTCACCGTCGTCGCCTCCGAGCACCGGTCCCAGCTCCGCAACCGCGACGCGGCCCGTCTGCGGCTGGCGGCACTCCTGCGCGGAGCGCTCGCGCCCGACCCGGACACCCGCCGGCGCCGGAAGCCGTCGCGGGGAGCCGCGGTACGGCGGCTCGAGGCGAAGCGCCGTCAGGGCGATCGCAAGCGCGACCGGCAGCGACCCGACCCTCGTCAGGACTGACACCCACCGACCGGCACCGGGCCGATCACAAAGGACGTCGGGCGGGAGATCGGGACCCGTGCGGGCGCCGCGCGCCCCGGAGTCGTGGTCACGTGGCAGCATGACCCCCCTCTCGACCCGATCCTGCCAGGAGGGCCCGTGACCACCCCCGAGAAGACGGGCGGCGGTTCGTCCGCAGCGCCCGTGGTGCCGTCGATCCCGCTGAACGCCGAGCCGGTGCGCCAGACCGGCGACGCCTCGGTCGGCGCGCTGGTCAAGGAGGTGACGACGCACGTCTCCACGCTCGTCCGCGCGGAGATCGAGCTCGCGAAGACCGAGATCACCGTCGAGGCGCGTAGAGCGGTGCAGGGCAGCATCTTCTTCGTCCTGGCCGCGGTGATCGCGCTGTTCAGCCTCTTCTACTTCTTCTTCGCCGTGGCCGAGGCGCTCAACCTCATCTGGCCCTCGCAACAGTGGGCGGGCTACGCGGTGACCTTCGCGCTCATGCTGCTCATCGCCGGGGTCACAGGCCTGGTGGGCTTCCTCAAGGTCCGGCGCATCCGCAAGCCCGAGCGCACCATCGAGACCGCGCGCGAGTCGGTCGAGGTGCTGCGCCGCGGACGCTCTTCCCCGTCGTCCTCCCGGGCCTCCTGACCGGCGACCCGGGCGACCCGGTCGCGCTGCCGGGGCCGTGGCGCCACCACGACGTGTCGGCCAACGGCGTGCGGCTCCACGCGGTGGAGGTCGGGCAGGGGCCGCTGGTGCTGCTCCTGCACGGCTTCCCCGGGTTCTGGTGGTCCTGGCGCCACCCACTGGTCGCCCTCGCCGAGTCGCACCGCGTGGTGGCGTGCGACCTGCGCGGCTACGGCGGCTCCGACCGTCCCCCGCGCGGCTACGACCTCTGGACCCTGGCCGGCGACGTCGCCGGCCTCGTCCGCGCCCTCGGTGCCCGCCGAGCGGCCGTGGCCGGCGCCGGCTGGGGCGGGGCGATCGGTTGGACGATGGCCGCGCTGCACCCCGGCGTCGTCGAGCGCCTCGCCGTCCTCGGCGCGCCGCACCCGCTCGCCCTGCGCCGCGCCGCCCTCCGGGACCCGTTCGGGCAGGGACGGGCGCTCGGCCCGGTGCTCGGGGTGCAGCTCCCCCGCCTCCCGGAACACCGGCTCCGCACCGCCGGAGCCGCCCGGGTGGAGACGTTGCTCGCGACCGGCGGCGGCCTCGGGTGGCCGGAGACGCCGGACTTCGACGACGAGGTGGCGCGCCACCGCGCCGCGATGGGCGTCCCGCGCGTCCCGCACTGCGCCCTGGAGTACTTCCGCTGGGCCGTGCGCTCGCAGCTGCGTCCCGACGGCCGACGGTTCGCCGCCGCCGTCGGCCGCCGTGTCGACGTGCCCGTGCTGGCGCTGCACGGCGCGGACGACCCGTGGATCCGGGAGGCGACGATGCGCGGATCGAACCGCTGGTGCGCTGACCTCACGGTGCGGGTGCTCGACGGGGTGGGCCATTTCCCGCACCAGGAAGCCCCGGACCGCACGGCGAGCGAGATCGCGGCGTTCCTCGCCCGACCCTGAACGGCACCGTCAGGCCGCGCAGGACCCCGTCGACACCCGCGTGGTGCTCCCGGCCGAGGCGTCGAGGGCGGCCTTGACCTGGTCGGCGGTGAGCACGAACCCGGTGTCGCCCTGGTCGACGGCGGCACCGAAGACGACGCCGATCACCCGGCCCTGCGGGTCCACGAGCGGACCCCCGGAGTTCCCCGACCGCACGACCCCGCGGATCGTGTAGACGTCGCGGGTCACGGTGTCGGACTCGTAGATGTTCGGTCCACGCAGCATGATCCGCTGCCGGATCTTGGCGGGCGTCGAGGAGAACGGTCCGTCGAGCGGGTAGCCGAGCGCGACGGCGTTGTCGCCCTGCTTCGCCCCGGAAAAGGTGAAGGGGAGCGGGTCCTGCTCCAGGTCGGGGACCGCGAGGACGGCCACGTCGACCTGGTCGTCGTAGTAGACGACGCGCGCGGCCCGGGTGCGGCTGTCGCCGCCGGAGGTGGGCACCTCCACGGAGACCTCGTCGGTGCCCGCGACCACGTGGGCGTTGGTCATCACCCGCTGCGGTCCGATGACGAATCCCGTGCCCTCGAGGGCCCGCTGGCAGGACGGCGCCTTCCCGCGGACCTTGAGCACGCTCGAGCGTGCCCGCGCCACCACCGGGTCCCGGACGAGGTCGGGCTCGGGGGCCGGCACGTCGGCCACCGGGGTCGAGTCGAAGGGGCTCAGGACGTCGGGGAAGCCCGAGGCGTCGAACATCGCCCGCAGCTCGGACGGCAGCTGCCGCAGCTGCGTGGGCATCACGGCGTCCACCGTCGAGAGCACGCGGGAGTCGCGCAGCGCCCCGGCGAGGGCCGTGCTCGACGCGCTCGCCAGCGGAAGGGCGATGAGCCACGCGACGATGAGGGCGGTGAGCGCCTGCAGCACCGTCCCGAAGGTGGAGTCGGCGGTGCGGACCGCGGGCAGTCGCATCCGGTCGCGCAGCGCGCGCCCCAGATAGACCCCCAGCGTCTCGCCCAGCGCCACCAGGGCGACCACGATGAGGACGCTGACCACGATCTTGGAGGTCTGCCCCTCGAACGTCCCCACCACCAGCGGGGCGATCTTGAGGCCGAGCAGCGCGCCGCCGATCACGCCGAGGAAGGACAGCGCGGCCACGGCGAGCCCGTGGCGCCACCCGGACACGGCGGCCCCGAGCGCGAGCAGCACCACGAGAATGTCGACCCAGTTCATCGACCCGTTCCTCCTCCGGCGAGCCGTCCCCGCCGTTCGCGGCGATCTCGCCGACCGCGCCGTCCGTGCTGCCCGCAGCATGCCGTTCCCGGTCAACGACACCGCCCACCGGCTCGTGACGGGCGCACCACGCCTCGTCGAGGTCGCGGACGTCCGTGGTGTCCCACGGCACGCTCCAGCCGCCGAGGTCGAGCAGCCAGGAGATCAGGCCCGCGGTGAAGCCCCAGACGAGCAGTCCGCCGGCCGCGAAGGCAGGACCGACTTGCCCCGACGGTCCGACGACGCGGAACCGGCGGGCCGGGTCGGCCAGCGCGCTCAGCGGGACCCGCACGACCGCGGCGACCTCGTCGGGATCGACGACGCCGACGCGGCCGGGGCGCTCCCAGTGGGCCAGCACCGCGGTGACGGCGAACCCGGTGACCGGGATGGTCAGCGGGGGCAGGGTGGCCAGCGGCACGACCGACGCCGGGTCGAGCCCGGTCTCCTCGGTGGCCTCGCGCACCGCCGTCGCCACCAGGTCGGTGTCCGCGGCGTCCCGACCTCCGCCGGGGAAGGCGGCCTGCCCGGCGTGGGTGCGCAGATCCGCGGACCGTTCGGTGAGCAGGAGGTCCGGGCCGTCCCCGAAGAGGACCAGCACCGCCGCCTCCCGACCCACGTCGCCTCCTCGGCGTCGGAACGGGACGTCGTCGGATCCGAGGGTCGCGCAGGCCTTGACGAGGGGCGCGAGCCAGGCGGGGGCCGCCGCGGGCCGCAAACTGGCCGGCGGGCTCGACGAGTCGCTCACCGTGCCCCGTCGGTCGCGCCGACCGCGGCGGCGACGGCGGCCCGGACCGCACCGGGGCTGCGGAACACCTGCGGCGCAATCGGGGCCACGGAGCCGTCCGGACGGACGACGACGCTGGCGGGGAGCACGGGTGGAGCGCCCACGCGTCGCGCGAGCACCTGGTCGGGGTCGGCGAGCGACGGGTAGCGCGCCCCGAGGGCGTCGAGCAGTCCGAGCGCCGAGACCGGGGAGTCTGCGACCGCGACCCCCAGCACGTCGACCGCGCCGGGCTCCGCGACGTAGGCCGACAACGCCGGGATCTCCTCGCGGCAGGGGCCGCACCAGGAGGCCCAGAGGTTGACCAGGGTCGTGCGTCCGGCCAGCGCGGGCCCCAGGTCCACGACACCGGGGGCGCCGAGGCAGTCGAGGACGAGGCCCCCGAGGGGTCCGGGGGACCCGGGGAGTCCGGCCGGCGGGACCGCACCCGAAGCGGCTGACGTGGGCGCGGTGCGCGCGAGCGGGGCCGGGCAGGGCGCGAGCGCGGCGCTCGCCCGCGCCCCGGCGAGCGCGACCGGGTCGGTCGACCCGACGGTGACGCCGGTCCCGCCGCCCGCCGGCCCCCCCGCCACCGACGCCCCCGCCACCGACGCCCCCGCCACCGCCGACGCCGGGTCCGGCGACACGGCGTCGTGACCGCGGGGCCACAGCGCGATGATGGCCACCGCCACGAGGACGAGCACGACGAGGGTGGAGCGCACCTCCGCGCGGTTCACCGCTCGATGCCGACGAGGGCGAGCAGGTGATCCGCGTCGGGCCCCTTCACCAACGTGGCCGCCTTCACCGGGTCGCGCTGCCCGCTGCCGGAGGAGGGGCAGTCGCGGGCGAGCGAGCAGGCCCCGCATGCGGGCGTGCGGGAGTGGCAGACGCGCCGCCCGTGGAAGATCACGCGGTGCGACAGCATGGTCCAGTCCTTGCGCGGGATCAGCTCCCCGACCTCCCGCTCCACCGCGACGGGGTCCTCGGACCCGGTCCACCCCCAGCGGCGCACGAGCCGCCCGACGTGCGTGTCCACCGTGATCCCGGGGACGTCGAAGGCGTTGCCGAGGACGACGTTCGCCGTCTTGCGCCCGACCCCGGGCAGCGTCACGAGGTCGGGCAGGCGCTCCGGGACCTCTCCGTCGAAGCGCTCGACGAGGGCGATCCCGAGGTTCTGGACCGAGTTCGCCTTCGCGCGGAAGAACCCGGTGGGCCGCAGCATCTCCTCGAGCTCGGTGCGGTCGGCCCCGGCGATGGCCGCGGCGTCGGGGTAGCGGGCGAACAGCGCCGGGGTGACGGAGTTGACGCGGACGTCGGTGGTCTGGGCCGAGAGCACGGTCGCGACGAGCAGCTCGAGCGGCGTGGTGAAGTCCAGCTCGCAGCGCGCATCGGGATGGGCGATCGCGAGGGCACGGTGCATGCGGCGCGCGCGGCGGACCAGCGCGAGGTGGCTCTCCCCGGTCGAGACCACGCCCCCACCCACCTCGCCCCACGTCATCACCCCAGCCTAGAGTCGCCGTCGGTCGGCTCCCGCACGCGGTGTTGCCGGGTCCGACACGCCGTAGGCCCCCCGATGCCGGCGCGCGCGGTGTCGTGCGGGACCATGGCGCGACCATGACGGCCTGGCTCGCGATCCTCATCCCGCTGCTCGTGATGGTTTTCGCACTCGCCATGGAGCGGCTGGAGAGGCGTCTGCGCGCCGGCACGGTCCGCGAGGACGAGATCGAGGACTTCCTCGACCGCGCGCGTCCCGACGAGGTGAAGGCCCTCTTCCGGCAGGGCATCGGGGGTGCGCTACAGCTCTTCCGGCTCCGCAACCGCGGCAAGCGCCACGGCGCCGGCCCCCGTCAGGTGAAGGTCCCGGGCTGAGCCCTGGTGATCTTGGGCTCACGCCCGACTATGCTGCGGCGGACGTGATCGGTGACACACGCGCGCGGCGGGCCCACGCCCCTCGCGAACCGCGGAGTGTCGGAGGTGTCGGCGAGGAGCGGAACGGTGGACGAGGTACTGGCCCGGGCAGGGATCTTCCAAGGCGTGGATCCCGCCGCGATCGAGGTGTTGACGGAGTCCCTCGACCGCGTCGAGTACCCCCGCGGGACCGTCATCTTCAACGAGGGCGAGCCGGGCGACCGCCTCTACATCGTGAGCTCCGGCAAGGTGAAGATCGGTCGTCGCTCGCCGGACGGGCGTGAGAACCTGTTGTCGATCTTCGGCCCGTCGGACATGTTCGGCGAGCTCTCGATCTTCGACCCGGGACCACGGACGTCGACGGCCACCACCGTCACCGACGTGCGCGCCTACACCATGGACCGCTCCGCGTTGCGTGAGTGGATCGGTCACCGCCCGGAGATCGCCGAGCAGCTGCTGCGGGTCGTGGCCCGACGCCTGCGCCGGACCAACAACCTGCTCGCCGACCTCATCTTCACCGATGTCCCGGGCCGCGTGGCCAAGGCGCTGCTGCAGCTCGCGCAGCGCTTCGGCTCGCAGGAGGCGGGCCTGCTGCGCGTCACGCACGACCTCACGCAGGAGGAGATCGCCCAGCTCGTCGGTGCCTCGCGCGAGACCGTCAACAAGGCCCTGGCCGACTTCGCGGCCCGCGGTTGGCTGCGACTGGAGGGCAAGAGCGTGCTGATCCTCGAGCCCGACCGCCTGGCCCGCCGCGCGCGCTGAGGACGTCCGTTCGGCCGGCTCAGCGACTCGAGTGCCGGAGGTGGGCCAACTGCGCGGCCACCGACTGGTCGGCCGCGGGCCACAACGACGGGTCGACGTCGGCGTAGACGATCTCGACGATCTCGCGGGGCGAGACCTGGTCGGCGGACCTGCCGCCGAGCTCATCGAGCGCCGCCCGGACCTGCGCGAGCCGCTCCTCCCGATGGGCGAGGTAGACCCGGGCCGTCGCCGCGGCGTCCGCGAGATCCGGCCCGTGGCCGGGCAGCAGCGTCGTGAGCCGCGGGAGGTCCGCGAGGCGACGCAGCGAGGCGAGGTAGTCGCCGAGGTCGGCGACGACCGTGGTCCCCCGCCCCAGGACGGTGTCGCCGGTGAGGACGCTGCCGTCGCCGTCGATCACGAACGACAACGAGTCGTCGGTGTGCCCGGGGGTCGCGACCACCCGTAGGTCGAGCCCGGCCGCTCCGACCGTCTCGCCGCCGGCGAGACCTTCCGCGCCCAGCACCAGCTCCGGGTCGAGCGCGCGCACCGGTGCCCCGGTGCGCTCCACGAACGCGCGGGCGCCCGCGGCGTGGTCGGCGTGGCGGTGGGTGAGCAGGATCAGCTCCACCGGACCGTGGGCACCGAGCCGATCGAGGTGCGCGGCGGCGTCGGGGCCGGGATCGACAACCACGCACGAACGCTGCCCTGGAGCCCGCAGGATCCAACTGTTGGTCCCGTCGAGCGTCATCGGCGACGGGTTCTCGGCCAGCACGACACCTGCGGCGTCGGTGACCGGGCGAAGGATTCCGTACGCCGGGTGTCGCGGCGGGGCGGTCATGCCGATTCTCCGTCGGTGCCCTCGCTCCGGGCGCGGTCGCCGTCGGTGAGCTCCACGCCCGCGTGTGCGGGGACGGCCAGGCGCAGTCGCTCCCCGTCGAGGAGCACCTGCGGGACGACCGGCCGGGGCCGACGCGCCGCGGCGTCGGCGACCAGCGACGCCGTGTCCCGGTGCCGCCCGACGTCGCGGAGCACCGCCCACGTCACCGGCATCAGGGCCCGCTCACCGGCCTCGAAGGCAGCGAGGGCGGCGTCGGGAGTGCTCCAGCCCGCCTCGACGGCCTCGGTCGTCTGGCCGTCGGCGTCCTGCCCGGGCGGCAGGACCGCGACGAAGAAGCGGGTGTCGTAGCGCTTCGGCATCGCGGCGGGCGTGATCCAGCGGGCCCACGGGTGCAGCAGGTCGTCGCGGACGGCGAGACCGGCGGCCGCGAGGACGTCGACGAGGTCGCGCGAGGCGTCGGTGAGCCCGGCGCGTTCGACGCCCACCGCGGCGAGCGCGGCTGCGTCCGCCGGCGCGGACGCTCCCCCGGAGCCCGTGGGACCGGCGAGCAGCACCCCGGTCTCCTCGAAGGTCTCCCGCACCGCGCACGCGAGGAGCGCCGACGCCGCGTGCTCGTCCGCTTCCTCGCCGTCCCAGCGCCGCGCCCACCGGGCGGGTGCCGAGCCGGTCAGCGCGAGTTCACGACGGTCACCGGGGGCCACCCCCCCTCCCGGGAACACCGTCATCCCGCCCGCGAACGCCATCTCCGCCACCCGGTGCAGGAGGAACACCTCCAGCCCGCCGGCCGCACCCGGGGAGTCCCGCACGAGGATGACCGACGCAGCGTCGCCGGGCTCGACCGGCGCCTGGGCCGCCGCGAGCATCGCCGCGTGACGGCGGGCCGGCACGTCGAAGCGCGAGGGCAACGTCACGAGACCGTCCACGCGCCGCACCCTACGGCCGGCCCGGCGGGAGCCGCCGGGGGTCAGTCCTCCCGCTCGTCCCCGAGGCCGTGCGCCGGGGGCCCGTGCCCGTCGACCTCCCCGCGGACGCGGTCGGGCGGGCCCCCCGGTCCGGGGGCGGGCAGCGGAGCCGTGGGCGGCGTGACGTCGGGGACCGGGGGCCCCGATCCCCGCGGCGTCGGCCCCGTCGTCTCGAAGAGGTCGGACCCCGCGCGATCCCGGGCCGCCAGTTCCTCGTGCAGGCGGACGAGCAGTTCCCGCTCCCGCTCCGAGAGCTGCGGGACCGAGTCGTCCGACCGGCCCGACCCGGGCGCGGACCCGGGAGGCAGTCCGACGGCCCCCGTCGACCCCGTCTCCGGGGCCCGGGGAACCTCGATCCCCTGGCCGGACGTCCACCCGACCGGCTCGGTGGGCGGATCGTCGTCCGGCCCCGTGGGGGGATCGTGCTGGGCGCCGTCGACCGTGTCGTGGCGATGCCCGTTGACCTTCTCGGGCTCCACCGCCGGCGTCGTGGCGACCGGAGTCGCCGGAGCGGTCACGGGAGCGTCCCGGACCTGGGGTTCGATCCCCTCGAGCGACCTGCTGCTCCGCGCGCGCCGGACCTGCCCGAGACCCGGCGGGAGCGGGTCGACCTCGTCGGACCGGGTTGCGGTCGGTGCCTCCTCCGATTCCTCCGGTGCCGCCGTCCTCGACCCGGTCACGGGGCGGCCGGCTCCCCAGTCGTAGGACGCCACCGGGGCGTCGCCCGCCGCGCCCGGCTCCTCCGGCACGTCCCCCGGGGCGGGCGTGCGCCACAGGGCAGCGATCCGGGCCGCCGCCTCGGCGGGGTCGAGCGATCCCGGAGCCGCGTCCTCGGAGGCCTCCGGAGGGTCCTCCCGGCCCTCGATCCCGGGCTGGGGTGGCGAGGCCGCCCCCGCGTCGACGAACGGGAGCTCACCGAGGAGCAGGTCGGACTCCGACACCACCCCCGGGTCGGGGGTCGGGGTCGGCGCCGCATCCGGGACGGTGCGCCACTCCTCCTCGCCGGCAGGGAGCGGGCGCGACGACACCGGGGAGTACATCGGGACGGCGGCGGCCAGCGCGTCCCGATGGTAGGTCGGGAGCGGCGAGCCGATCACGACGACCTCCACGGAGGCGGGTCCGAGATCCCGGGCCGCGTGCGCGAGGTGGTGGGCCACGTGCTCGGCGTCGACCGATGCCTCGGTCTGCACGACCACGACGCGGTGCGGCACCGGGCCCGAGGTCGCACCGGCCGGGGTGACGCGCCAGCACTGTCCGACCGCGGTCACCCCGGGGAGGCGACTCGCCGCCCGTGCCACCTCGCCGGCGTCGGCCCCTCCGACGCCATCGGGGCCGGCCGGTCCCTCGGCCACGAACCGGTGGCGGACCCGGCTGAGCGCGTCGTGGTCGGTGGGCAGCAGCTCGAGGATGCCGGGGTCGACACGGGCGGCGCCGAACCAGGGGGTGAGTACCGCGCGCTCGAAGGGCGTCAGGGCCACCGCATCAGCGAGCAGACACCCCCCGAGGAGCTCCGCACCGCCCGCGTCGTCCTCCACGGCGACGAGCTCGCGGACCGACGAGAGCGCGTCGTCGTCGAGCCGACCCGCGAGCCCGAGGAGCGCGTCGTGCAGGCGTCCGGCGGGTTCCGGACCGCCGTGCTCCGCGGGCGCCCCGAAGGGTCCCTCGGTCCGGGTGCCGTCCGGTCGTGGGGACGACCGCCGGTGAACGAACCCGGGCGGCGGTAACGACGGGGCCCAGGGATCCGGTGCCCCACCGGCGGCGCCCGGGTCGGGCGCGTCACCGGAGGGCGCGTCGGCCCCGTCGGCCGACTCCACGTCCTCCTGGGCGGCACGACGCCGGTCCCGCAGCTCGGCCACGCGGCGCCACGCGGCGACCGCGACCGGGTCGCGGTCGATGCGCGGAGCGGGGGGAATGTCGCCCGGCGGTGGATCGGCCGGCGCGGCGTCCGCCGGGTCGTGGGCACCCGGAGGAGGGTCGGCCGGATCGTCGGGTCGGGATCGGTCGGCGTCAGCCATGCCCGACCAGCTCCGGCCCGGGCCGCCGGGGTGTCCGCACCCACAACGGCTCCGAGGCCGCGAAGGCCTCGCGGTGATAGGCCGTGGTCGGCGTGGAGACGCCCACGACCTCGACGCACGGCACCTCGCCGTGGGCGCGGAGCACCCGTCCGACGGTGGCGGCCAGGTCGGGACACCGCCCCTCGGCGCGGACCAGGACGACACGGACCGGCGGCACCGGCGCGGCGCGACGGGCGGTGTGGTCGGTCCGCCACGTCCGGCGAAGCTCCCGCACCTCGTCGAAGGCGGGGACGACCGCGCCGAGGACGAGGTCGGCCATGTCCCAGCCGCCCAAGTCGCCGGCCCCGCCGCCCCCGTCGCGCCCGGTGGCCTCGCGCCGGGGTGCGAACGACGCCGCGGGTTCGGGCGCGGCCTCGGCGCGCAGCACGGCGTCGACGAGGCGCGGGACACCACCCCATGCGGTCACCACCGCGTTCAGCAGCGCGCGCTCGTGATCGGTGACGCCGACGCGGTGGCGCAGCAGCGTCCGGGGCAGCGCCGTGCGCAGCGCGGCATGGGCCTCGGCGCCCAGCCAGTCGCGCAGGCGCCAGAGCAACCGATCGGGGAGGCGGCCCGCCATGGCGACGAGCAGGTCGTGGCCTGTCTGCTGCGCGGCGGCCCGCTCCCCGAGGCTCCTCGATTCCACTTCCGCTCCGATCGTGTCGCACTCGCTCCGGCCGGCGGCGTCGCCGTCGTCCGGGCCAAGCT
>JAABUZ0100000826.1_pt1 | contig 67760 bp, 60 predicted proteins | sample 5562091 | NCBI WGS metagenome assembly JAABUZ01 (sample SAMN12813069, study PRJNA571459) | rock metagenome | isolation source: Antarctica rocks | place: Antarctica: Victoria Land, Linnaeus Terrace sud | collected 2015-12-21 | reverse complement strand
CTCGTCACTCGTCACTCGTCACTCGTCACTCGTCACTCGTCACTCGTCACTCGTCACTCGTCACTCGTCACTCGTCACTCGTCACTCGTCACTCGTCACTCGTCACTTCGGAGGGCATCATGGGCGCGAACGTGGGCATCGACTGTCAGGTGGCGCTGGATGGGACGGGGTATTGGGTCGCGGCGGGGAGCTACCGCGTGCATCGGCCGCGCCTGCGCAAGGCGAGCGTGACCATGGGCGGCGCGGAGCGCTACACCGACGCGGGGCCCGGCAAGCGCGTGTGGCGCTTCACGGTGCTGGCGCTCGACGCGCTGACGCGCTACGACGGCCAGCCAACGGGGATGGTCGGACAGGAGTATCGCGACGCGCTAACCCTCTCCTATCAAAGGAGCGGCGTCCTGCCCTTCGTCGATCCGCACGGACAAGGCTGGAGCGTGCATTTCGACGATTTGGTCGAGGTCCTACCCGACCTACGCACCGGCGCCGGGCCGCCAGGGGCGTTGGGAGCAACGTACCTGCTGGAGGTGCAGTTGGTGGAGGCATAGGGCAGGGCCGGATGGGGTCGGGCGGGCCTGCGACTAAAGTCGCATGGCAGGGCACGGACACTAAAGTGTCTGAGGCGTTACCCGCCCGTGAGATATTGGCTACGCACCTACGTTTCGTCCAAAGTAACGGCACGTACATCCCCCGACCACAATATGACGACCTTAAGCGACTTTAGTCGCCGGTCCCTGCCATGCGACTTTAGTCGCAGGCGGTCGCCGTTGGCCACTGGCCACTGGCCACTGGCCACTGGCCACTGGCAACTATGAAAGGAGGATGCCATGGCCGCACCCGCTTTGCAGGCGAGATACAGCGATGTGGTGAGCGACGCGACGGGGCGGCCGGTGGGCGGGGCGACGGTGTCGCTCTACCCGGTGCGCCGGTTTGCGCCGGGCGTGTTGCCCGCGTCCGGCACGGTCCCCGCGCAGCCGCCCCTGGCCGTGGCCATGACCGACGCCACTGGGGCGTTCAGCGTCGAGGGGCTGACGCCCGACGACTATCACGTGTTAGTGCAGTACGCGCCGGTGGGCGCGGCGCCGCAAACCCTGTGGCGCTACAACGTGGCTATCGGTCCCCATGAGGAAACCAGGCGGGCGGCGGCGCACGGGCTCGGTGCAGCGATCCCGCGCACACTGGCCAGGCTGCTGGGCGGATTGCCCACTACGATCCTGTGCGTGGGCGACGAGGTGACGGTCGGCTACAACGCGACGGGCGCCCCGCAGGGCGGCTGGGTCGCGCGCCTGGCGACGAATCTGGCCGTGGCCCTGCCCACGGCGCGGGTGACCCGCTACGACCCGACCGGCTACGCCACCACGCTGGACGGGGCGATCCCGTCGTGGACGGCGCTGGCGCTGCAGCAAGGGGCCGGGCCGGCCGCGCAGCAGGTCAGCGTGATCAACGCCGGTGTGACGGGCGACACGGTGTTGCGCGCGCTGCGCCGGGTGGGCAACCTGACTGCGGCAAGCTGGAGCCCGCCGCCCGATTGCTACATTGTCAGCCTCGGCCTGGGCGAGATGAGCGCCGACCCGACGCGCGCCGTCGGGGCGGCCGACATCGGCGGGCAGTTGAGCGGGCTGGTCAACGTGCTGCGCGGGGGCGCCAGCGGCGGCGGGAACGGCGGCGCCGAGGTGCTGCTCTGCACGCCACACGCGGGTCCCCCCGGCGCGAACCCGGACGACTACGCCGCGGCGGTGCGCGCGGTGGCCGCGGCAACGGGCTGCGGCGTGATCGACCTGCGCGGCCTGTGGCAGGACCACCTTGATCCCGCGGCCGCGAACGATGGCTACGGCGCCTGGCTGGACTCCTCGGCGGGCAACCATACGCGGCCCACCGACGCGGGGCATGCCGCCATTGGCGACGAGGTGTTCCGCGCCTTCGATCCATCGGTGGTGCTGCCCGTCGCCGGCCTGCTGGGCGTGGGGGCCACGTGGGAGCACGTGCGCCTGCTCAACACGAGCGCGCTGCTGACGATGACGGGCTCGTGGACGGCGTACGGGGGCGGCGCCGAGGGGGCTTTGCTGGCCAGCCCGCGCGAGTTGCAGACCACCACGCCGGGCGACCGCGTGACCCTGGTCGCCCGCTGCAGCGAGCTCTACATGCTCTGCCGGCGCTGGCGCGACGGCGGACGGGTCACGGTGATCGTGGACGGCGCCGCGCTGGGCGTGGTGGACCTCTACCGGGGCGTGCCCGCCTCGACGGTCGACGTGGCCGGCGTGGACGCGGCGATGGCCCCGCAGGAGCGCGTCGCGCTGGCCCTTGGCCTGTCGGATACGGCGCACACGATCACGTTGCAGCTGAGCGCCGCGTCCAATCCGTCCTCGCAGGGGACCGCGTGGCGCTTCGACGCGCTGGAACTGCTACGGCTGCGCCAGGGCGGCCTGGCCGTGGAGGGGACCGAGCCGCTGCAACGGGTGCAACGCGGGACGGCGACGGTCGCGCTGACGGGGGCGCCGACGGGGACGGCGACGACCACGTTTCCGATCCCCTACGCCGGCGCCCCTCCGGCCGTAATCGCGCAGAGCCCCAACCCCGCCTACTACACCGTCGTGACGGGGGTCGGCGCGACCGGCGCGACGCTCACGCTGGTGCAGTACGCCCACATGGCCGTGACGGACACGCAGCAGGTGAGCTGGCTGGCCTTCGGCTAAAGGAGTGACCGATGAGACCCCTCACGCCCGAGTTGGCAGCGGCGGTGCGGCAGGGCAATGCGGCGCCGTTGGTGCGCCTGGAACTGGTCGACCACGCGCCGCACTACGCGGTGGTGTACGCGGGAGGTCCCGTCGGGCGCAACGACGCGGTGCTGGCCCCCGATGGAGCGGTGGTACAGGCCTACCACGACGGGGCGCGGACGGTCTACGCGCGCCGGGTGGCCGACCCGACGGCCGCCTCGTGGGGGAGCTGGGCGGCGGTGGCGACCATGGCGTCATCCGTCGCGGGCGTGGCTCTGGCGCGGATCGGCGGGCGGCTGCGCCTGTTGTGGCAGGACGCGGCGACGACGGGCGTCTACGCGGCCGAGTCGACCGACGGCGGCCGGAGTTGGGGCGCCGCCACGTTACTGTTCGATCCCGCGGTCGCCGCGTGCGCGTTGGCCGCAGACGGCGATGCCAACGCCGTTTTCGCGGCCTGCCAGGATAGCGGCGGCGGGCAGTGGCAGGTTGCCGTGTGGTCGCCGACCGGGACGGGGCCCTGGAGCGGGACCACCTGGACGGGCGGCGGCTCCCCGGCCATCACCGGGTTGGACGTGGCGCGAAGCCTCGCCGGGGATGGCTCGTACCTGGTCGCGGTGACGAGGCAACCGGCGCCGGGGATGGGCGCGGCGCTACAGGTCTGTGCCTACGGCAGTACCGTTGGCGGCGCCGGTTGGGGCGCGGCGCTGACGGTCGTGCCGCCCGACCTGAGCGCGGGGGTGTTCGCGAGCGACCCGCGCGTGACGACCTATGACGGGCTGTATCACCTGGCCTACGCCGTGGTCGACAGCGGCAGCGTCGACGGACTGCCGTCGGCGCGAGCGGCGTTGCTGCACTCGGCGGACGGCGTGCACTGGAGCGATCCGTTGGAGGACGCCGCCCTCTACGCCCACGGCGCCACGCCGCTCGAGCACGCGGCGGGCCTGCTCCTGGTCGCGCCCGACACGGCGGCGCTGGCGCCTATCCCACGCGCGGGAACTGCGGGCGCGGGCTACCGCGATTGCACGGGCGACATCTCGCGGCTGGAGGTGATGCACAAGGACGGCGACCCGGCGCGCCTGGTCGTGACGCTGCAGAATCGGCCGCCGGATGGGATCGGAGCGACCGGAGCGACCGGAGCGACCGGAGCGGGAATCTATGGGGATCTCCCGGCGCTGCGGCCCAACGCGCTGCTGCGGCTGTGGCTGGGCTACGCCGGCGCGGCGCTCGTCCCGGCGTACGCCGCCTATGTCGACGACTGGAGCTTTGTCCGCGCCGCCGACGAGGACGAGGTGGTGGTCACCGCCTCGGACGCCATGGCGTGGCTGGATCGACAGAGCCGCGGCACGCTGGTCTACGGCGGGCAGACCGTGGAGTGGCTGGCGCGCGAGGTGGCGGCGCGAGCGAGCCTGCCGGCCATCGTCGTGCCGGCGACGGCCCAGTTCGGCTATGTGGCGCCCACGTTCAGCATTCCGGCGGGGTCGACGTGGCGCGACGCGCTGGGGCGGCTGGGACGACTCTACGGCTTCGACGCGGCGGTGCGCGTTGGCGCCGACGGGCGCGATGTGCTGACCCTGTATGAGCGGCAAGGGACCGAACTGGTCGTGTGGAGGTACGGCGGCGAGGTGGAGCAGTTGGTGATTGCCGTCAGCGCCGACCGCGCCAACCACGTGTTGGTGTTCGGCGCCCTGAACGGCGGGACGACGGGTCCGATCATCGGCGAGGCCTGGGACTGGGCCGACGTCGCGTCGACGGGGCAAGAGCGCTACATGCACACCGTCGAGCCGTTGATCGGGACCCGCGCGGGAGCGGAGGTGCGCGCCGCGCTGGAGCTGGCCCGCGAGGCGCGGCAGGGCCGTAGCGGCTCACTCTCGGTCCCGTTGCATCCGGGGTTGGAGGTGGGCGACGTGATCACGGCGACGGTCGCGGATGGAGCGGCGCCCGTGACGCTGCGCGTGGCCACGCTGCACCACGTCTACGAGCCGCGCGCCGGTACGTACGACACCATCCTGACCTGCGAGGGTCCATAGTCAGCGATAAGACATCAAGTCTCTAATAACAGTGTTGGCCTATCCCGGCGTATTGACCGGTGGTCCCTTGGCGAAGACAGGTACTGTCAGAAAGTCGAATGGACGATGTATCAGAGCGACGATGAGACCGACGAATTGTGGTTCGACGACCGCGACGACCGCGACGACCGCGACGACGGCGTGGCGACGGGCGCTGTTGCCGGGTGGACTGGTGCGCACGATCGGGATGAGGAGTGGCGCTCCGGCGTGGATGCGCGAGCCAGGAGAAAGGCGCGCGACGAGGATGACCTGCGTCAGGTCCTGGGCGTGGAGGATGTGTGGGGCTATCAGATCGTCGGCCTCGACACCAGTCTGGGTGACATCGCGATTGCGGACGACGAGACGCTGCTCGAGCCGCCCGAGCCGCAGCCTACGCCGGCATTCCCCTGCCTGGACGACCACCGCTATACCGGCTGCCTGGGCATGGAATGCCCTTTGGATACCTGCTGGACCGGCGGGGCCACCATCAGCTTCAGCGCACGGATGCGGGAGCGGACGCGCGTCTCGACCGCGGTCTACCTGCCGGGAGTTCCCTGCCACACCTGTGCCCACGTACGCGAGGACACGGTGGTCGTGCCCGCGCCACGGAACTCGGCGCCCCATCCCTCACCCCCAGCCCCTCTCCCGCGCGCGGGAGAGGGGAGCACGGAGCGACCCTCACCGCCCCTTCCACGACGTGGAACCCCACCTCTCCTCCTGGCCACGGGAGAAGAAAGCGGGAGTGCCGCGCTCCAGCGCGTGGCGTGCGGATGCGGGCTGTGGGAGCACCCGGTCTCGCTGTCCTCATTTGTGACGCGGCGTATTCCCATGCTCGACCAGGAGGCCCCGGAGCAGTGCCCGTCTCACGCTGCCCGCCCGGGCGGGGAGCCTCACCCCGCCGTCGTCGCGCACCTGGAGCGGCGGCGCGCCCGTGCCCGCGAGCGCCGCGCCGATCAACGCGCGCTGCGCGAGGAGAAATAGATGAGGAGGGATCGCGGCACATGGACACGGGCGGCATCGGGCCATCGGGCTACGTATCCGCATGCTGCCCACCGTAGGCCCTCTCCTCCGATAACGACCGTACCTTGCCCATCCCACCCCGGACCCCACGACGGCAAACCCTCGCGCCCAACGCCTCCAACAGCCGTCCAAACACCTAATCCACGCCAGGAGGTAGGCTGCTGGAGAGGTCAGTTGCTCAAGGTTTTATAGGCCGTTGACCGGCCACAAAATGCCAATGCGTCTCCCTGGGTAGGCGACCATATCACCATGACGGGCTCAAATGCGCTACACTGATAAAGCAAGGGGGTGTGGATAACCCTGGGGATAACTGGCGGATCAACTCAGGATTGGCGCCACATGAGTCCCCAAAAGCGTATCCATGCGGAGCAACAGGAGGCCTAGACCAACATCATGAACAACTATTCGGACTTCCTGTACGCGCATCCTTCTTTTGTCGGTGGAGCAGCGCGCGTCATCGACATGGGCGATACCCTCACCGAGTATAACCAGTCCCTCAGCCCGGAGCAGGCCGATCAAATCGCACTCCGCTCCGATTGGAATGCCGTCGCCACGACGTTTAACTCAGCGTTCCGGCAACTGGCGCCTCTGGCCAAGCAGAAAGCTTCTAAGTCGACCAGGCGTCGACGCCGCTAGGCGCGATGCGTGAGCAGCGGCCCCAAACCCCCACGACAGTCACGCACCAGGTCATCGGCAAAGCAAGCCGACGTCCAGGTGATCCCGGCGACCACACCCCGCACCCAGGCGACCGATCCTGCGACGAACAGCGCTCCTACCTTGCAAGTAACGGCAATCTCGGCATCCGCCTATCCCACGCCGATCCCTCCACCGGAGGTACTCGAGCGCTACGAAGCGATCCAACCCGGATTCTCCAACCGCCTGCTGTCCCTGGTCGAAACCCAATCGGCCCATCGACAAGACCTTGAGCGCATCAATCTGATCGGCGAAGGCCGCCGCGCATGGGCCGGTTTGTTCTCCGCCCTCTTCATCTCCACGTTAACCATCGGCGGAGCTATTTTCCTCGGCGCGACTCAACACACCTGGGGCGCGGATGCCCTGGCCGCCGCACTGGGCACATCCGGCATCGGCGGCCTCGCCGGCACGTTTATCTACGGCTCCAAGGCGCGCAAGGACGAACGGCTCGAGCGGACTCGCCTCCTAAGCGGACATGGCCCGTCGTCGAAGCGTTCGACCCATGCGTCCAACGATGGCTAGCCGACGATCCTCTCACTCGACCGTAGCGACACGATCGGTCACGACACAGGGCATGTCGATCATCGGCGGGTGAGCAGCAGATGTTAGCCAGAGGCGCAAGGCTAACATCACCGGGGCACAGGTGCGGGCGGACAGGGCAACAGCGGTACTAGGTGCATCGTAGGATGTTAGCCAATAGCGAAACTAAGGAGGAGCGATTGGATACATTTGGTACGCAAGGATGGAGACAGTTTCTCACTGCGAGGCAACGGATGCTTGCCGCCTATGACATTGGTCATGTGCTGGCGGATTCCCATGAGGTGATAACCTATCATGGCACAGTTGCTGAAGAGGAGTTTCGACAGTGGCTGATCCGTTTCTTGCCCGCACGATATGGCGTTACAGCAGGCTACGTCGTATCGTCCTACGAAAGCGAGAAGGCACCCCTTCCGCATTACGATGTCATTATCTTTGATCGCCTGGAATCTCCAGTGCTGTGGGTAGAGGGTCGTGACGGTACTGACCGTATCATACAATCGCGTGCCATTCCCGTGGAAAACGTAAAAGCTGTGATTGAAGTAAAGTCTTCCCTCGACACCAGGACGGCGAGAAAAGCAATAGAGCACTTGGCCGATCTATCACGCCTATATGAAGGCGTGGATCGTGCAGGTCCTAATTATAAGCAGTTTTTGCCAGAAGATTTCATCTGTTTGCTGGTGTTCTTTGAGCTACGTCCTAACACGAGCCAACTAGACAAAAATAAGGCCGGAGCTGCGAGGCGGGCAATAAAGAACGCTCTTGATCAACTGCGCGAGGCAGAGAAACTGAAGGGCTACCGAGGTAGTCTTGTGCTGCACGGCGCAGGGCAGCCATGTTTGGAAACGGCGCGACCAACATGGGTGTCGGCATCACTACCCGATGCGCCAAGCACAGTGGATAGTCACCCATTCTTTAGTGAGGCAGACGTTGATAAAGCAGACGTTCTGTCAAATCAGCTCAAGCTAGACGATGGCAGCGCGTGGAAACTCCTTATGGCGTGGTATGAGGATGGATTTGCGCACTTCGCATTCGATCTACTAGCAATGCTTCAGGGTACATATGAGCCCCGTTGGCTTTCCAGCTCATATGGCTCGGCATCGACACCGCTTCCCCGTAACGTGTTGCGAGTACCGACTAATATTAAGCCGTTCTTGCACAAACAGGTACACCTGGACCATGGATCAGCGCGTCAGTAGGGGTAGTTTGTGGGGCAGCGCGACGCGCTGCAGCGCCCTTGACTCACGCCGTGGGCTCTAATCACACGACCGCATTTCCCTCGCCTACTCCCCCCTCTGCGTCCCGCGCCCCTGCTCCCCCGACTCCTCCCGCGCCTCCAGATCCCGCACCCGCAAGGCCAGTTCCGCGATCTCGTACACCCGCACGATCGCCCCGCTCAGCGTCGACAACGCCCGCGCCACCGCCGGACTCATCTGCCCCGACTCCGTGTCGTCGAACGCGTCCGTCAACCGGTCCAGCATCGCCCCCATGTCGCTCGGCAACCGCTTGCGCGCCCGCTCCACCGTGCTCCGACCCCGACCGCCCGCCGCCCGTCCCGCTGCCCGCTTCTCCGCTAACTCGGGATCGTGTCCGAAGCAGTACACCCTCCCCGGCCGCGCCGCCGACTCGCGCAGATCGTCCGCCCTCCCGGCGCCCGTCCATCGCCGTCCTCTCCCCGTGGTTGCATCACGGCCCCTCGATCCCGACGCGCACGTCGTACACCCCCGCCCGCGGCTCGTAGCGATGGCGCAGACTCCGCACCCGCGCCCGCGTCACCCCGATCCGCGCGTCGGCTACGCTCAGCACGTCCCACAGCTCCAGACCCGCGTCCCACAGCTTCAGCCCCGCGTGCAGCGCCGCCCGCTCCTCCCGCGCCAGGCGCAAACCCGCGCAGACCGCCGCGGCCGCCGAGGTCGGGATCAGGCTGTCTACCACCTGCAGATACCGCTCTTGCCCTACCTCGCCCACGTCCGCCCAGTCCCGGGCCTTGCCGATCACGTCCGGACCCGTCCGCGCCGCCGCGGCGAACACCAATACGTGATTGGCCCGCTCCCCGCTCCGCTGCACCGTCAGGCCGTCGACCTCGCCGCCGTAGCTCCACACCACCGCGTCGCATGCCGCTCACCCACGCGAGGACCTCCACCCCGCTGTCGTCGCACACCTGGAGCGGCGGCGCGCCCGCGCCCGCGAACGCCGCGCCGACCAGCGCGCGCTGCATGAGGACGACGCGTAGAACGGGATCGGCGTTCAGGGGGTCGATGTAGCCGAACCGGCGGGCAACGGGGCCGGGGATGGAGCCGAGGATGGGGATGAGGCGGCCAGGTTGGGGAGCTTGTTGGCCGCGAGGGCCAGTCCGAACCAAAGCCAGTTCTGCTCGTAGTAGCTGTACCGCTGATCCCAATACGCGACGCCGGCCTGCTGGCGCACGAGCGGGAGCAGCTTGCGGGCGACGATGGCCCGCGCGGCCGTAGGATCGGTGACCACGAAATCGCCGAGCGCGCCGGCGTAGAACACGGGATCGTTGAGTAGGCCTGACGGCGCGCCGGCGTGGCTGTAGGCGCCGAGCATCCCGACGCGGCGCCATTGCTGGCGCAAGAAGTCGATTCCGGCGAGGTACGCCCTGGCGCGCGGGTCCCCATTCCAGAGATAATCGAGCGCCACACGCCAGGGCGCGCGGAAAGCGTCGTACCCATAGTCATCCGCGCGGGTGATGGTTGGGATGGCGGCCACGCGTCCCGTCGCGCGCCGCAGCGCGCACCAGTTGGGCGGCAAGCCCACGCTTTTCCGGTCGCCCAGGGGCGCCGCCGAGCACGCGGCGAGGATGCTGTACGAACTGTCGACCACCAGTGTCCACGGATGCGCCGGGTCAATCTGGGCGAAGATGCGATAGGCGTAGGGGGCCAGATAGGACGGGTTGAGCACCGGTCCGGGCGTGGAGTAGGAGGGCGCCCAACTGCCCGCCGTCAGGTAGGGCGTCCCTCTCACGTAGGCCACCTCATCGCGCCAGATGTCTCGTACGATGGCGCGCGCCGCCTGAAGATAGGCGTTGTCGTCCCAGCGGCGCGCGGCGAACACCAGCGCCAACGCGATATCCTCATCCGCGTCGGTCGCGCTTGACTGATCGAGGATAGACCAATACCCGTTGCCGCGGCGCCCCCAGAGATAGCCAAACAGCTGATCGGAGCGCACCTGCAGGTTGTGGTGGGTCCAGGTCCAGACAGTGGTGAACGTGGGCCGATCATCGCTCCATACCGCGCGCAACAGGGCGTACGATTGCCCCTCCGATGTGCTGACCGCGGCGCGCTGGTGGTCGATGACGCGGCCGTCGCCCTGGATATAGTCCGCTTTGTACCCCTGCCACGTCGATTGAAGAACGCGAGTGATGTCCGCCGTTCCACCATCGCCGACATCTAGGGGCGTTGGGACCCGAGGGGGGGCGGCGATGGTGGGCGCCGACATCGGACGCGCTACAGTACCTGATGATTGGTGCTCATAGGCGGCTATCACGAAAGCCAGCGCCGCGAACGCGACGATTGATAGAGCGCGCACGGTCATTGTGCGGTCGGCTCGCATACGGTCATCGTGCTGGTCGCGCGGCAGTCCCGGCCTCCGGCCGGGTCAGGCCATAGATGTAGTGGGTCGTGGCGCGCCCGATCAACGAGCGGAAAGCGACGATTAACTCGGGCCCGTGCACGATGAGCGGGGCCGTTTTCGCCTTCGCGCCCCAGGCTGACAGTCGAATCTCCAGGTTGCCGCGGGCCGGGACCCGCACGCGTCGCTCGACCAACCCATGCCCCGTGGACACGTTGACGCCAACGACCGCACTGACGCTGTTGGGATTGAAGATGGTCAGGCGCACCTGTGCGCTCGTGGGAGAGAGGCGCGGCAAGTACCAGGCGCGCGCGGGCCGGGGCGGCGCCAACAACGCTCCAATCATGGGCGCGCGCGCGCCCGGTTGGCCGAACGGCGAGGCGAAGGGCTGCCGCAGCGTCGGGCTCAGGTAGGTCAGCATGCGCTCCTCCTGCATCGTGATGGGCCGAGCCTGCTGGGTCGGGGTCGGGCGCGGGATCAAATGATACAGCACCAACTGGATGCTCGCATAGCTGCGCGGTTGCCCGGGCTGATTGCGTCCGTAGGGACCACCGTAGATAACCTGATGGCTGGCGGTCCCGTAGGCCAGCAGGCGGCGCACCGCGTTGCCCGGATCGGAGTTGGTCTCAAGATAGTAGATCACCCACAGACGATCGTGCCCGGCCTCGATCAAGGCGATGGTCCGCCGCAGCGCCGCCCCGCTCGCCGTGCCGGGCTGGACGTCGCGGGTATCCAGGGTCGACGATGGCAGCCCATACACCGGCGTATTGAGATGCGAGTAGTAGGAGAACGCATCCTGATTGAAGGATGAGTCCAGGGCCACGGCGTCGTTCGGGTGGAGGTGGCTCTCCACGTAGCCCACGGCGCCCCGGTAGTCCTCGGCCATGGGATTGGCCGCGCTTGTCTCCTGGACATGCCACGATAGCAGCAGCAGCGCAATCAGGGCGGCCGCGGCCAGCAAGCGGGGCAACAGCCGGCGCAGGCGCGCCAGGATCACCGCGAGCACGATGTAGAGCGCCGGCGTGCATACCATCAGGTAGCGCTCCGAGACGAACGGGCGCACGGTCAGCGAGATCGCGATGGGGACGAGCACGGGGACCAGCAGCAGCAGCCAGACCAGGATGCCGCGCCGCGAGACAGGTCCCGCGAAGACGGTGAGCGCCAGGCTCACGGGGACCAGCAGCGGCCATGCCGCGAGCAACGTGGAGACCGTCGGTACGGTCAGGTAGCCGCCCACGAACTCCACGAGCAGCGTGAGCGGCGTGTAGAGCGTCAATTGGGCAAGGCTGGGGTCGCCGGCTCCGTGATAGTTGGCGGCGAGCGTGGCCAGCCAGGGCAGGTAGGTCAGCGCGACCAGGGCCATCGTGCCCACATAGGCCAGGCGCTGGCCGCGGTCGTAGTGCCGCCACTGGCCCAGGACAAAGAGGAACTGCGCCGCCAGGATGAAGAAGGCGAAATACTGCGTGTAGATGGCCAGGACGGAGGCGACGAAGAGCAGGATCCACCCCCAGCGCCGACGGTGCTCCAGGGCTTCCACGAAGCCGTAGGTGCTCAGGATGCAGAACAGCAGCACGAAGGGATACATGCGCACCTCCTGGGCGTGCCAGATCCAGAAAGGCGAGAAAGCGCCCAGCAACGCGGCGAACAGGCCGACGACACGGCCGTAGAGGCTGGCCGCCAGGGCAAAGAGCGCCGGGACGGCTAGTGTAGCCGCCACCTCGGTCGGCAGCCGCAGCAGCGCCAGATCGGTTCCCATCAAACTCATCCAGCCATGCAGCAACAGGAGGTAACCCGGAGGATGGACGTCGGCCGCCGTGGCCTGGAAAAGTGACGGCGCCAGGACATGCCCCCCCTGCATAAGGGGCTGGAGGGGCCACGCGGCCCAACGGATGCTGAACCCTTCGTCCAGCCGCAGGCTCTGCGCCGTGCTCTGGCCGAGGCGCAAGACCGCGGCCGCCGCCGTCACCAACACGAGCAACAGACCCGTGACAAGCGGCGACGACCGGCGCCGTTCCCGCGCCGACACACGCTCAGGGACTGTCACCTCGAACGGCGCCGCGCCCGGCGCCCGGCCCGCGGGTGGGAGCATTGTTGAGGTCATCGTTACTGTCCTTCACCGCGCGGTCGCGCGCCATCGGGGGCGTCGGGGGTAGCGGCGTCGAGCGGCTGGTCGCCGAGCGGTCCGCCCAGCACGCGCTGGCTTAGTTGGCGCAGGCCGAGCCAGGACGAACCATCTTTGGCGGGCGCGCTATGGTCCGCCTCGGGCGCCCTGTCGTCGCCGTCCGGGCGGTCGCGCGCCGCGCGTGGCTTGATGTGAGGCGCGCCCCCGTCGCCATCCGATAGGTCGGCCGCACGGATGGGCGCCAGGCGCCTCAGTTCGTGGCCGCCGGCAACGGACGGCGCGGCCGTGGACAAAGGCGCGCCATCCGTATCCGAGCCGGACGGCGGCTGGACAGGCAAGGACGCGGCGACGAGCGTATCGGCCTCGTGTATACCAGGCGCGTTGGCGACAGGCGCGCCGTCACGCGGGGTGCGTTTGCCGTCGGCGAGTGCGCTCCCGCCATCGGCGGAGCCCGCGGATGGGCCGGTCCGGCTACGGGCGACAACGGGAGAGGGCGCGGGTGGCGCGGCCGCGTTGCCAGGAGAGGGCAGCCACCGCGCGAGCGCGGCTTTGAGCTCGGCCATCGTCGGGTAGCGTCGGGCTGGGTCCTTGTCCAGGCAGCGCAGGATGACCGCCTCCAGATCGCCATCAAGGAGGGAGGCGATTGTGCGCGGGCGAGGAGGCTCGTCGTGAACATGCCGCCAGGCCATGGTCAGGGGGTTTGGCGCGAGGATGGGGAGGCGCCCCGTACACATCTGGTAGAGCAGCACGCCGACGCTGTAGATATCGGAGGCGGGCGTGAGCGCCGCGCCGACCACGGCCTCGGGGCTGACCGTCGCCGCGTCGGCGAGGGTCAACGCGTCGCCGTGCAATGTCCCGCCCTCGAGCTGAGAGCGCGACCGCGGATCGGCCACCACGGCGCCGCCGGACGAGCGCAGCAGGATATTCGTCCCCTTGAGGTTGCCGTGCAGGAGACCGTTGAGGTGCAGGTAGTGTAGCCCCTCACACGCCTCGCCCAGCGCGCGCAGGACGAACGGAGAGGACGCGGCCGGTTGGGCGCCGCCCGCCAGGTAGCGGGCCAGATTGCCGCCATCGATATACTCCGTGACCAGATAGTATCCGTCGTCGTCGCGCCCGTAAGAGAGCGTGCCCAGGACGTTAGGGTGGTCGAGCGACCGGCGCCTCTGGGCGTCACCGCGGAAGTTGACCGTGAAGGCGCGGTCGCTCTCCGCGTGAGCGTCGAACCGCTTGACCGCCACCGGGCGTTGAGACTCGGCGTCCGCCGCGCGATAGACCCGCGTGCGTTCGCCCATGCCGATCAACTCGCCCTCGGGCGCCGCGACGGGTTGAGGCCGTGGTCGGACCTCTTCCGGCCGCTCATGGCCGATGCGCAGCGTCCAATCCGCGCCGAGCACATAGGCAATCTCGCGCGTGTCGCCGCTGGCCGTCGTGACGTTGAGCACGCCCTGCGCCGTGATCGGGTCGCGCGCGGGGTCCGTGCGCCCCTCGATCACTTTACGCGGTAGGTCGAATACCAACAGCCCATCGGCGTCAGGGGTCATGGACAGGCGCTCGGTCGGCGCGTCGACGACCTCGACCGTCGTGGGGAGGGCCAGGACGTCATCGTCGGCCGTCGGTTGCCCCGGCTGCCCCGGCCCCTGTCGGCGGGAGTGCGCGGCATCGAAGGCGATCAGATCGCGCATCACATGGCTGGCCGCGCCGGGAGCGTAGTCCTCAACCGCGATGAGCATGTCTTCCAGTCGCGCGGGTTCGGCCACGCACGCCGCGACCAGGCCTCGAGCCAGGGTATCGTCTCCGGTAAAGCTCACCGTCTTCTCAGGGTCTCGCACTGTCAAACGCATATGTCCTCCTATGGCAATGGGTCGTGGCGCGCCGCGGCGGCCACGACGTTCGATCCCGTATCGGTCGGCGCGGCGGGTTGAACGGCGCCGGACGCGCGCTGGCGAACGCGGGCTTGGTCGGCGCCAAAAAGATAAATGGTGATGTCATGCAGGTGCAGAGGCCGCGGTTGTCCGAAGCGCGCCGTGAGTCCGGCGCCCACCACATCGGCCAGCGGCGCGATGGTTCCGGGATTGGAATCACGCGTTACGAGCCACACCGAGGGCGCGCCACGCGTCGCAGAGGTCAGCTCATTGGGCGTCCGAAGCAGCAGAGGATGCGCGACGAGCAGCGACTCGTCGTAGGGATAGCCGCGCTTGCTCACGCCGGCGCCGCAGTTGGCGCCGTACACGTCGAAGGGCAGTCGCAGGAAGCCGGGGTCGAAGATGATGACATCCCGCGGCGTAACGGCGGAACAGACGATGTTCGCGGCCCCACGCCAGTCCTCGTTGATGGTCGTCGTCGCGGCCGTGGCCAGTGACATCCCGTTTAGAAGTAGGATAGGTAGGAGCGCCAGCGGCCACCAGCGCCAGCGGCGCGCCAGGTCGAGCAGGCCTCGCACTGCCAGGATGATGGCCCCGTCGAGCGCCATCATGACCGTGCGCGTCAGGAAGACGTGTTGTCCCAGGCTCAGCAGCAGCGGGATACACAGCGGCGCCAGGATAGTGCATGCGACAAAGATGTAGCTCCGCCGCAGCCGCGGCGTGCGCCAGTCTCGGCGCAGCGCCAGGACGCCCAACGCGATGAGCGCCAGCCCGAGCGCCGCGGCGAGGGGCGGGACGATCGTATGGAAGCTCACGAGGTCGAGCAGCGTGGCCCCGACAACCGCGGGCGAGGGCGCGGGAATCCAGGATATCCCCGAGAGGCTCTGCGCCTGCTCGTGCAACATCAGCAGCGCCGGCAGCAGCAGCGCCACGAGGACACCGTGGGCCACGGCCCAGTGTCGCGGCGACGCGTCGCCGGCCAGCACGGCCAGCAGCGCGTAGGCGGCGGCGCCGATCACGATATAGACGGCGCTGTAGTCGGCATACGCGGCCAGGGCCGCGCAAACGGCGTAGGCCAGCCAGAACCACTGGCGGTCGCGCCGCGTGGCGCACACCAGGAAGAAAAGCGCCAACAACGAGAGAAAGCCGGTCATGGCGTACATGCGCGTCTCGTCAGAATACCAACTGGCAAGCGGCGAGAGCGCCAGCAAGGCCGCGGCGCCCAGCCCGGTGGCCCGGTCGAACAGCACCGTGGCCACGGCATAAAGGGCGAGGACGCTGCCTACCCCGCAGAGCAGCGAGAGCAGGCGCGCCTGCGTTAGGTCAAAGCCTGTCCCTTGCAGCCAGAGGTGCAGCAGGGCGTAGTAGAGCGGGGGATGCGCGTCGTACTGAACCGTGAACCCAATCAGGTCGGGCAGGGTGTGGCGAGCCACGGCCAGGGTGTAGCCTTCGTCGAGCCAGGCGCTCTGGGCGTGCAGCGTCACCAAACGCACCAGGATAGCGATGAGCGTCACGCCGGCCAGGCCCGACCAGGCGAGCCCGAGGTTGAGCGGTCGCGCGGTCGCATCGTGAGGCAGAAAGCGGCCGGCAACTCGATCTATCCGCAACTGTGAAAGTGCCATAATTATCTTATCACTCGCCTTAAGCTCCCGCGCCGCCCTGTCCGGGCGTAGGGGATGCCTGGTCCTGGCCTTGATTGCCCCCATTGCCATCACCTGACCCGGATAGAGGTGTCGCTTGGTCCCCTCCCATGGGAACCTTCGTGGGTTTGGGGACCTTCGTGGGCTTGGCGGACCCAGGCCCATCTCCGTTTCCGTTTCCTGGTACGGCTGTGTCCGTGGCTGTCGGAGGAACGGGCGTGTCCGTGGCCGTCGGAGGAACGGGCGTGTCCGTGGCCGTCGGAGGAACGGGCGTGTCCGTGGCCGGGACAGGAGTTGCGGTCGGAGCTATCGTGGCAGTTGGAGGCGCCTTCGTAGCGGTTGGGGCTTTCGTAGCGGTCGGCGGGATGCGGGTCGCGGTCGGCGGCGTGGTAGGGATCGCGGTCGGCGGCGTGGTAGGGATCGCGGTCGGCGGCGTGGTAGGGATCGCGGTCGCCGGGATGTGGGTTGCGGTCGCCGGGATGTGGGTTGCGGTCGCCGGGATGCGGGTCGCGGTCGGCAGCATGGTGGGTGTCGCGGTAGGACGCGGCGTCGCGATGGGTGCGGTGGACATGTGTGTTGCGGTCGCGCGTGCCATGGGCATAGGCGTCGCGATAGGACGGATGGGACGGGCCGTCGCGATAGGACGGATGGGACGGGCCGTCGCGATGGGACGGGGTGGCGTGGTAGAGCGTAGGCGCGGCGTGGCGATGGCCGCGGGGGGGATACGTGTTGCGGTCGCGCGCGGCATGGGCATAGGCGTGGCGGTCGGCCGCTCCAGTCGGACAGAGGTAGCCGTGGGCACAATCGTCGGCGTCGGCGGCGTATAGGGCGTCGCCGTAACATGAGAAGAACGGGTGGCTATGGTCGGCAATGGAGTGCGAGCAAACACCGTAGGCCTGGCATAATGGGGAACAGCCGTTGCCGCTGGCGCGTGCGCCCGTGTGGGCACGACTCTTCCCCCTATCACAGTGGCCGTCGCGGGGATGGTGTGTGTTGCCCCGACGTGGCTAGACCTGCTGGTGTGCGGCGCGGCAACCGTCGTTGGCGTGACAGGGATGGCTAGTGGCCGTGATGGTCGAGTGGTCGGGACGCGGGTTGGGACGCGGGTTGGGACGCGGGTTGGGACGCGGCGCCGACCCGGCGCGACAACGGCGGGTTGGCTCCTCCGTGGCAACGCGGGCCGTGTTGCGGCAGCGCCAGCCCCAGCGCTACCTGACGACGGGGTCTTGGCGAGAGGCGCGGACGTAGCCTCCGCCGTTGCTATGGGCGCCGGGGTGGTCAGGGGCGCTACTGTCGGAGCAGGCGCCAGGACAGTGGGGGACGCAAGCGTTGCTCCGGCGCCCGGAAGCAACGCGGTTGTCCCGGATGCCGCTGTCCCGGATGCCGCCGTCCCGGATGCCGCCGTCCCGGATGCCGCCGTCCCGGATGCCGCCGTGGCGGTCGACGTTAGCGCGGCGACGGGTCCATACGGGCGCCTTGTCCGACCGGATGCGCCGCCCCACAATAGGCCGTGAGGAGACGGGTCAGAGTGCGCGGTGGACGTCGGCGTGACAGGGCGCGCATGGGTATGGACCTGGCGCGTCGCTAGAACGGTCGCGTACACGGAGCGCGACAGGCCGGCGATGGAGGCCGCCTCTTGAGCCCGCGCGGCAGCGGACGGTACGGCATGATACGGAGGCCGTCGAGTACCACCAACAGAGCCGGGCACGGCGTGGCCCGGCACGGCGTGGCCCGGCACGGCGTGCCCGGTACGCATGGGCGTCGGCGTACGGTAGGCTCTATCCACGCCGCGTACTCTATCCGCGCCGACGATGGCTGATGGCGACGGCGATAGCCGCCCTAGTCCCGCGGTCATGAAGGCGGTCGGCGCGGCGGTCGGCGCCCCTACCGCGACGCGCGGCGTCTGGGGAGCGGAGGGTTGATGGGCGCCCCTGAATAGAGAGACGGCGGCAATCCCGCCTAGCAGCACTAGCGCGAGGGGGACAGCAGCTATGCGGGCGCGTTGACCTAGCAGGGTCGTTACGATTGGTGGGCGCGCGCCAACAGCCAGGGGCGGGCGCGCGACCGCGTTGACTGGTACGCCGACGCTGCCGCGAGCCGGCGCGATCACGCGCTGCCCCTCCAGCGCGGCACTCAGGGCCGCGGCCAGCGCGGAGCCCGAGGGGTAGCGTGCGGCGGGGTCCTTGGCCAGCGCGGTCAGGACCACGCCGTCCACGGCTGGCGGGAGCGTGGGGACCAGCGCGCGCGGCAGCGGCGGTGGCTCCGAGATCTGCTGCAGCGCGGTGGCCAGCGGCGTCGCGGCCTCGAACGGCAACCGGCCCGTCAACATTTGGTAGAGGACGATCCCGCTGCCGTAGATGTCCGTTTCCGCCGTGACTGGGCGGCCCAGCGCCTGCTCGGGAGCCAGGTAGGCGACGGAGCCAAAGACCATGCCGGTCGTGGTGGCGCTGTCGTTGCTGAGCGCATGGGCGATGCCGAAGTCGCTCACCTTGACCTGGCCGTCGGGCGTCAGCAAGATATTCTCGGGCTTGACGTCGCGGTGAATCACGCCATGCGCGTGCGCCACGTCGAGGGCCTGGCCGAGTTGCTCGACGATGGACATCACGGCTGCCAGCGCCAGCGGCGCGTCTCGATCGATCAGACGCTGGAGCGAACCACCCTCGACATATTCCATCACCAGATAACGCAGCCCATCATCGTGGCCCACGTCGTAGATGGCCACGATGTGGGGATGCTGGAGCACGCTGGCCAGGTGCGCCTCCTGCTCGAAGCGGCGTACGATATCCGGGCGGCCGAGCAGGTCGCGGTGCAGCACCTTGACCGCGACCTGACGGCTCAGGCGCGCGTCATGGGCGCGATAGACACGGGCCATGCCGCCGTCGCCGATAATGTCGAGCAGCCTGTAGCGGCCGCCTAGAACGATGTGTTGGTCTACCATGATCCTTCTCTGCTGGTTAGCGTTATTAGCGTTATGATTGGTCGGTCAGGCCGAGAGGCGTGCTCTCGCGGCAACGGTATCAGCGTCAGCCGTATCCGCGGCGGCACGGCGCCGCGCGCGCTGGGGAGCCGCCGCGCGAATAATGGCGGAGAGCATAATGACGTTGAACACGGCCCAGCAGGCGTTGGTCACGGTCGGGGCGCCGGCGTAGTGGGCGAAGCCGACCACGATCGCGAGCCCCACGAGGGCCACGGCGCTGAGCTGCGGAATCACGAGGTGATAGAAGCTCTGCGTACTGCCTTCCTTGGGCGTGACGACGAAGCCGAGTTTGCGCCCGGTGACGACGGAGTAGAGGGCGCCCAGGAAGACCGGGAAGAGCCCGTACGAGAGTTGCATGGCGCGGAAGCGCAGCCGTCCCTCGGCCGAGCGCGCCAGGATAAAGACGGTGGTGAAGATGTAGGGGAGGAAGTGGCCGATGAAGTCCCCGGACCCCGCGCTGACCGTCTGTATGCCGAACAGGAGGTACAGGCAGGGCAGCGTCAGGTAGAAGACCGTGGTCGCGGCGGTGAGGTAGTAGATCGCGGACCAGACGTATTGCAGCCGTAGCCGTAGCGGCATGCGCCGCCGCAGCACGCGCCCGCGCAGTATCATCTCGATGTTGCCACGCGCCCAGCGGCGCTGCTGCGAGACATAGGCCCCCAGGTCCTCGGGAGCGAGGCCATCGGCCAGGCGCTCGTTGACGTAGCGCGAGGTCCATCCTTGCTCGTGCAGGTCGAGCGAGGTCGCGGCGTCCTCGGTGATCGAATCCTCGCGGAAGCCGCCCACGGAGTCGATCGCCGCGCGCCGGACCACCATGTTGGTCCCGCAGCAGAAGACGGCGCCCAGGCCGTCCTTGCCGGCGCAGATGGGGCCAAAGAACAACTCCTGCTGGTCCATCGCGCCGCCCGCGATGTAGGTCGCGTCGCGGTTGACGTAGTACTGCGGCGCCTGGGCGAAGGCCACACGCGGCTCGTCCATATACGGCATCATGCGACTGAGGAAGTGCGGCTGCGGCACGTGGTCGGCGTCGAAGATCACGAAGAAGTCGCCATCGGTCTGGGCCAGCGCACGGTTGACGTTGCCGGCCTTGGCCCCACGATTATCAGCACGGGTAATCCAGTGAGCCCCGTTGCGCGCGGCCATGGCGCCCATCTCCGGCCGCCGGCCGTCGTCGAGCACGTACGTGCGGTGCGGGTACGGCATGGCCACCGCCGCGCGCACGGTCTCCTCGACCAGGTCGACCGGCTCGTTGTACGTTGTGATGAAGACGTCGACGCGCCCGTCGACGCGCGCGCGGCGGCGCTCCGGGGCGCGCTCGTGCCAGACGGTGTACCAGTAGCCCACTACCTGCAACAAGTTGAAGCACTCGGCCAGCACCAGCAGCGTATAGAGGACCGGGTTGGCCGCGTTTGCGAAGTTCAAGAGCCAATCAAGCCACCACAGCAGCCCCACGGTGTTGGCGGCGATGAGCAGACGCACCATGTGTCGGCGGCGCGCCCACGCGGCGTGTCGCCGCGCGGCGAGGCGCAATTCGGCCTCCCGACGGCCCTCTTCAATGGCCAGCGTCGTCAATAAAGCGTCGTGCCCCGCGGCTAGGGACGCCTCGTTCGTGGCCGCGGCGGGCTCACGCACGGAGGGGAGCGGGGTTGCTAGCGGCAGCATCTGGATGTCGCTGGTGACGGCCGCGCCCTGGCCATACGTGGCCAGGGCCTCCGACGCGGCGGTGGTGAGGCGGCGCGCCATCAGGGACGCTTCGTCCGACGTCAGCGCGAGGACGACCAGCAGGGCAAGGCCCGGTTGTACAGCTAGGACGGTGGCGTCCGAGGCGCGCGCCGCCGCGCGGGCCGCGTCGTCGAGGGGCAGAGCCGTTACGGCTCCCGTTTGCCGCAACGTCACCAGGACCAGTCCCGGCTCATGGGCTCCGGGCACGTGGTCTCGCGCCAGATCGAGCCGCGCGTCGATGCCGCGACGCAGGCGCACGAGGTCGCGAACCATGCGCGTCGCGTCTCGTAGCGGCGCCACGGTCGTGCCTGGCGCGTCGGCCCAGGTGACGCCCACCTCTTTCATGCGGTACCCCAGGGCGCGCGACAGCAGCAACGCCTCGACATCGAAGGCAAAGCCGGGCGTCTCGACCTGACCGAAGATATGGCGCGCCGCCGGGGTACGGAACGCCTTGAATCCGCACTGGCTGTCTCGGACGCCGGGCAACAACAGGGTCATGACCAGGTGGTGGAAGATCCAGCCCATCAAGCGGCGCGGCAGGGGCTGCCTCGTCAGCACGCGCGAGTCGGCCTGGGAGCGCGACCCAATCGCCACGTCGTAGCCGCTCTCGAGCAGCGGTAGCAGACGCTCGATATCTTCGATGGGTGTCGACCCGTCGGCGTCACTGAACAGCACGCGGGCGCCGCGCGCGGCTAGCACACCGCGCCGCACCGCGGCCCCCTTGCCCTGGTTGCGCTCCGCCTGCAGGATGCGCACGGGCAGCGCGGTCCAGCGCTCGGCAACCACCGCGGCGACATCACGCGTTGCGTCCTGACTGCCGTCGTCGGCGATGAGTACCTCCGAGGTGTACGGCTGGGCGGATAGGTAGGCAAGCACGCGCTCGAGGGTTGGCGCGAGGCGGTGCGCCTCGTTATAGGTGGGAATGACGACGGACAGGAAAGGCGTACGAGCTGTTTCGGACGCGGTGGGCACGGTAGGCACGGCCACCGCCGCCGGCATATCCCCACGCGGAGGAGTATCGACGGCGACGGGCGCGGACGGCTTGAAGATAAGAGGCGTAGTCATGGCGCGCGCATAATCCTTGATGATCGATGTCGTATTAGTCGTGGCGCGTCGAGGCGTAGGGAGACAGTACGGTAGCGATACCGTGCAAAGGCCGGCTCTACGTCGTCCGCGTCGTTCTTACACTCTCAGTGAGTCTGGGGACGATGACGCCCTGGGCGCGCGAGGCAGACGCAGGCGGCGTAGCATTGCGCGCATGAGCGCCGCTATACCCCGCCTCGGCCTTGTGAGCGATTGGCCGGATGATGGTTGCTGGCCTCTTGTATGCACATTTGCGGACCCGACGGACGCGGTAGGCGTAACGGGCCTGGTAGGCGCGGCCGGCGCGGCCGGCGCGGCCGGCGCGGCCAGGGACCGGTGATCGGGCGTGCCCGTGACCACCTTGCCCGCCGGCAGCGGACGGGCCTCCGCCGGCCGTTGCGCCGTGGTGAGGGCGGCCACGTAGGAAAGCAGGGCAGCGCGCAGAGCGGCGGCCGAAGCGTAACGACGGGCCGGGTCCTTGTGCAGACAGCACAGCACGATCCCTTCGAGCGCCTCATCTAGCGTGGGCACAAGCGAACGGAGAGGCGCTGGCTGCTCGCTCAACTGCAAACGGGCGATCGCCAGCGGGTTCGAGGCCACGAACGGGAGCCGCCCGGTGCAGATGCGGTACAACAACACCCCCAGCGCGTAGATATCGGCGGCAGGAGTGAGCGCGCCGCCCAGGATTTGTTCTGGGCTGACGTAGGTCACCGCGCCCAGGGTACTGACCGTCATGGTCAAATCGCTGCCGGCCGGTTGGTGGAGCACGCCAGCGTCGGCGACCAGAGCGTGCCCATTGGCGTCGAGCAGCACGTTTGTTGGCTTCAGGTTGCGATGGATCACTCCGTTGTGGTGCAGATAATCCAGTCCATCGCAGACGTCGACCATAGCCGCGAGCAACTCGGGCAGGGCAGCCGCGCCCGCGGCGCCGGCGCCGCGTGGCCAGTACCGCTCCAGGTTGCCGCCCGCCGCGTACGCGGTCACCAGGTAATGCAACTCGTCGTCGTATCCGTAAGAGAGGGTACGACATACATGCGGGTGGTCGAAGCGACAGGCGCGGTGCGCCTCACCGCGAAAGTTTGCCAGGAAGGTCACATCGCGCTGTAGACGCGGATCGAACAGCTTGACCGCAATGATCCGCCGACTCTCTACATCCAGCGCCCGATAGACGCTGGCGTTCCCACCCTGCCCTATAAGCTGTTGTACAACGTAGCGATCGCCCAGTGTTCGTGGACGCTCTTTGATCGGTAACGGCGCCGCGACCGACATCGTTAACCCCTTTCCTTATCCGTCCGTAGACGTGTTACGACCCGGACATGAACTATCGAACTGCACATGGGCTGCACTAATCGGATAGTTGGCTATAGGGACGGAGTGGAAACGGCATCGTCTATCCTGTCTGGGGGGCAGATCAGGAGGTGCCTCAGTACGGGGAGATACCGGCGGTCGCTTCCACCGCGACAATGCGGTGGTGGGAGGCAATCCTTTTTCCAGGCACTAAGAAGGCATATTCCATGCCACAGGGGGTAACGAGATCAGGGGGCATCGACGAACCAAGGTCCGTCGATGCCCCCTGATCTGAGGCGCTTAAGGTCCCGAGGGAAACCCCTGCTTTGCTTAGAAGTGCCCCGTGGTCGTGGTGGTGACGCCGCCGGCCGTGGCCGTGACGGTGTAGGTGTCGCCGCTCGTCGAGTGGGGCGTCCCGTTGCCGCTGTGCTGCGAGCCGGCCACGTCGTTGGCGCCGGGGGCGACCGTCTGGCCCGGATTGAGCGTGTAGGTGTAGACGATGGCCGACCCATTGTCCGTGTGGCCCACCGAGAGAGCGCCACCCGGGAACGAGGTGTACTGCCCGGCGTAGCCCACGCCGGACGTTTTCTGCACGGTCACGGTGATGCGCAGCGCGGTCAAGGGCGCACTAGTGGAGAGGGTCACGTCCTCCTCGCCCCACCATGGTCCGCTGTTGCCCGTCACGTTGCCCGTCACGGTGACGCCGCCACCGGGCGGGGCGCTCGTCGGCGTGGCCGTGGCCCCTGCGGACGTTGTCCGCGTGGCCGTGACCGCGGGGGCAACCGTCGCGGTCGGCGTGGCAGGCCGCGGGGTAGCGGTGGCCGTGCCTGGCGGGGCCGAGGTCGGTGTCGGAGTATTGCCCGCCTTGGGCGTGACCGTGACTGTGACCGTGGGCGTGGGCGTGGCCGTCGCCGTCGCGGGGACCGGCGTGGGCGTGGGCGTGCCGAATAACGCCAGCGCGGCGAGGTGGTCTCTGAAGCCGATGCCGAACGCCGTGGGCGTGCCGTCGTAGTTGCTGATCAGAGCCGGGAAGCCGCCGCAGTCGAAGGTATTCCAGGCCCAGCCCAGGTAGCTGCCGCCGTGCGCGTCGAGCCAGGCCATCAGGGTGTCGACGAAGCCGTGCGCGCAGTCGTTCTCGCCGGTCTCGCCGGCCACGAGCGGGACCTGACCCGCGACGGGCGCGACCTGACTGTCGTAGCATCCCGTGTTGTTGCAGGCGTTGAAGTTGTAGACGTGCCACGACGCGGCCAGGTTCCCCAGCGGATCGCTTGGCTTGTAGGTCAGCCATTGCGAGATGTCGTTGGCGTAGGCCAGGCCGCCCAGCATCAGCACGTTGGTCGCGCCGGTGTTGCGCACGGCGGTGACGAGCGACTGCATGCCGGCGACCGTATAGCCCACGCCGGAGCAGGTCCCGCCGTCGCGCCAGCACGGCCACGAGACGTCGTGCGGCTCGTTGTAGAGGTCGAAGACAACGGAACTGTTGCCCTTAAACGTATTGGCAACGCTCGTCCAGAAGGCGGGCGCGTGGTCGGCGTCAGCCATCTGCAACTGACCCGTCGCCTGCCCGGCGCCGGGAGCGTTCCAGTGCAGGTCGACAATGGCGATGAGGCCATTGGTGTTGAGCAGGTTGACGTAGGCGACGATGGCCTGCTGGTAGGTCGCGCCGGAATATGAAGTCGGCGCGCCGTTGATGCCGAGCCAGCAATCCTCGTTCAAGGGCACGCGGACGGCCGTGGTGTGCCAGGCGGCGATGGCCTGCACCGAGGCGGCGTCATTGGGTCCATCGAAGATGCCGTTGTCATGGATGCACTGGTACTCGGTCCCCGAGCGGTTGACGCCGAGCAGGCGTATGGGTTGGCCGTCGCCGTTGACGATGGCGTTGCCGGAGACGCGCAGGCTCGTGATCCCCGACGTGGCGGCGGCGCGAGAAGCATGGGGAGTGACGTGGAGATGGGAAGCGGTATGGGCGCGGGAGGTGGAGGGCGGCGATGCCAGTGCCGCGACCAGCGGCACGAGCAAGACGGAGAGCGCGGAGCGGACAAGACGGCCACGGTGGGGGCGGGTGGGCTGCTGCAACGGAGGTCCTTCCAGCCTCGCGAACCGCGTAGCCACACGGCTACAGGGAAGACGGCGCACATGGCCTACCCACTATGCCTCATGCGGGCCGTCGTCCGCAAGCCCCAGATACGCTGGCCTATTCGGGCTATACGCCTCCAACCCGTACCCGCGGGGTGAGAGCCTGCTATCGGACATGATGCGCTCCGAGGCGCTGGCATGACGGCGCGTCACGCGCCATCATCGTCGTTCATGGCCCCTTCTTGGCGCGATACGCCAAGGGATTCTTGTCCTGTTCCGCCGCCGCGACGATTTGCGCAGTCCGTTCCCGCCTGGTCTCCTCGCGCTTGGCGCTCGCGATCCACCAGAGGATCTGCTTCTTGGAGGAGGCGCCGAACGCCTCGAAATGCCGCCGAGCGGTGTCGTTGGCGGACAACGCGCTCGCGAGATCCTCCGGGACCTGTAGGGCCTCAATCGCATCGTACGCGTCCCACGAGCCATCACGTTGCGCGGCCTCGATGACGGCGCGGCCTGCTGCCGTCATCAGACCTTGCTGGATGAGCCGCGCGACGCGCTCCTTGTTCAGTTTCGACCACGGGCTCTTCGGCGTCCGCGGAGAGAAGAGTTGCATGTACCGCTCGTCGTCCAGCTTATTCGGCCTGCTGTCGACCCAGCCGTAGCACAGGGCCTCTTCCACGGCCTCGTCGTAGGGGACGCGGGGTTTACCGCTCGCCTGTTTGTAATAGATGAGCCACACGCCAGGGGACGTGGCGTGGTTCCGCTCCAACCAGGCGCGCCACGCGGCGCGGTCCGGGGCGTAATAGTGCTCTCGTTCGTCGGTTGTTGGTTTGGACATGGGCGTCTCGCGCGGAATACATCATCTGGCCGGGTGATCGCCCGGACGGTCGTGGGACCCCCTCACGTCGCCCGTCCCCGCCCCTGTCGTGACGGGGCGCCAGCTCAGCCGTGTGACGGCGGGCTGGCAGGGCGTGGTCTGCGCCGCGCAGACCGCGGGCGCCCCGCCCGGTTCTCGGACGCGGCGCGCGAGTTCGGCCTGGCAGTCATCCTCGCGCACGAGCGCCCCGACCGCGAGCAGCGCGGCCCCAGCGAAGCCCGCGGCCACCAGAAAGGCTGCCCTAAAGCCGTCCGTCAGCGCCTGGGACAGGGGACCAGGGGCCGACCCCGTGACCGCGCCCGCCACCGCGGTCAACACCGCGAGGCCGATCGCTCCGCCGACCTGCTGGCTCGTGCCCAGGATGCCCGAGGCGACGCCTTGTTGGCGCGCATCAACCCCGGCGGTGGCGGCGAGGATGCCCACCGTGAAACCGAGCCCGAGGCCGATCGCGACGAGCAGCATTCCGGGCAATGCGCCGAGATAGCCGGCGCGCGGCGTGACCTGACCCAGGAGCCCCGCGCCGGCGCACAGCGCGACCATGCCCACCGCGAGCAGCGGTCGGGCGCCGACCCCGCCTACCAGGCGCGCGGCCACGCCGGAGGCCAGAGCGGCAACGAGCGTCATCGGCAGGAAGGCGAGCCCCGTCTCGATGGGGGAGTAGGCCAGCACTTGCTGGAAATAGAGGGTGAGGAAATAGTTTACGCCCAGGATCACCGCGGACAGCAGGAGCGTCGCCAAGTTCGCCCCCGCCAGGGTACGGCGCTGAAAGAGCCCGAACGGCAGGAGCGGCTCCGGGGCGCGCCGCTCGATCGCGACGAACGCGGCGAGCAGGACGGCCGCGGCCGCGAGCAGTGCGATCACATCCCCCGCGCCGAATCCCTCCTGGCCGCCGCGATCCAGTCCGTAGACCAGCGCCACGAGGCCGGCAGTGGCGGCGGCCGCGCCCGCCGCGTCGATGCGGCCCCCGCCCTCCGCCCGCCCGACGGGCAGCGCGCGCGGGGAGAAGGCCAGGACCATGGCTCCCACCGGCACGTTGACCAGGAAGACCCAGCGCCAGCTAACCAGGCCGGTGAGCACGCCGCCGAGGAGCAGGCCCGCCGCCCCGCCGCCCGCGGCCAGGGCAGACCATACGCCCAGGGCCCGGTCGCGGTCGCGGCCTTCGGGGAAGATGGTGGTCAGCAGCGAGAGGGCTGCCGGGGAGACCAAACCGCCCCCCACGCCCTGCAGCGCCCGCGCGGCTACCAGCAGGACGGCGGACGGGGCGAGGCCGCACACGAGGGAGGCGAGCGTGAAGATCGCCAATCCCGCGACGAACAGGCGCCGGCGTCCGAGCAGGTCGGCAGCGCGTCCCCCGAGCAGAAGTAGGCCGCCAAAGGTGAGGGCGTAGGCGGTCACCACGAGCTGGAGATCTTCCCGCGCGAAGCGAAGGTCGGCCTGGATCGCGGGCAGGGCCACGTTCACGATGGCGATGTCGAGCACCAACATGAACTGGGCCATGCACAGCAGCACGAGCGCCCCCGATCCATCTCGCGCGTGGCTGCCCGCCCCTCCGGCCCGCGCACTGTCCTGCTCCTCTCCCCTGACCCTGCCACGCGCCCCAAGCGCGCTGGGTGCGCTATCCCGTTCCCTCGTCGTCATCAGGATGCCTCTCCTCGTTTGCAAACGATTGTGCGGCTAGCGCGCCGCGGGCCGCAAGGGACGGAAGAAGGCGCGGATGTCCTCGACGACCAGCTCCGGCTCCTCCCACTCCAGAAAGTGGCCGCCCCGGTCGATCTCCGTCCAGCGCGTCACATTGTACGAACGCTCCACCCATGCGCGCGGCGTGGGGAACATGTCCTTGGGAGACATCAACATCCCCGTCGGTACCTCCACGCGGCCCCAACTCCCGGGGTGGCGCGCCGTCTCGTAGTAGAGCCGGATCGAGGAGTTGATCGTCTCGGTCGCCCAGTAGATCGTCAGGTTGGTGAGCAGCGCGTCCTTGCTGAACCGCCTTTCGATGTCGCCGTCGCAGTCGCTCCAGCGCCGGACCTTCTCGACCACCCAAGCGGCCAGTCCCGCCGGCGAGTCATTCAGGCCGGTGGCGAGCGTTTGCGGCTTGCTGGAGTGTTCCATGGCGTAGGCCATCTCCTGCATGGTCCATTGCTGGGCGTTGGCCACGAACTCCTTCTCCTCGTCGGTCAGATCGTCGGGGACCGGCCCCACATAGGGGTTCGTGCCGCTGTGGTGGACGCCGATCAGTTTATCCGCGTGGGCGAGCGCGAGTTGTTGCGAGACGCCGGCCCCGAGGTCGCTGGCGCGCGTGGCGAAGCGCGCGTACCCCAGTTCGTCGGTCATCAAGCGGGCGAAGAGGTCGGCGATGCGCCCGACGCCCATCCCCGGCGCGGTCGGCCGGTCCGAGAAACCGTAACCGGGCAGCGAGGGGACGACGACATCGAAGGCGTCCGCCGGGTCGCCGCCGTGGCGGGCGGGGTCGGTCAGGAGCGGGATGACTTTGAGCATCTGCCAGAACGAGCTGGGCCACCCGTGCAGGAGCATGAGCGGCAGGGGATTGTCGCCCGTGCCGCGCGCGTGGATGACATGGATGCCGACGCCATCCACGATAGCGCGAAAGTGGGGGAACGCGTTGATGGCCCGTTCTTGCGCCCGCCAATCGAACCGGTCCCGCCAGTACTCCGTCAACTCCCGCAGGTACGCCAGACTCGCGCCATAGTCCCAGCCCGCGCCCGCCACCTCGTCGGGCCAACGCGTCCGTGACAGGCGATCGCGCAGGTCGTCGAGCGTCGCTTGCGGTATGTTCACCGTGAAGGATTCCGTGCTCATTGAGATACTCCTCTATACTCCCAACCATGTCCAGACGCCACGCCCGCGCGCGTGGCACTGAGAGAGTCCTGGTGCGGGCTCCGTGCTCACCAGGGCAGGGGCTTCCCGTCGCGGAAGAAGCCGCCCGTCGGGCCGTCATCGGGAAGCGTGGCCGCCCACACCACGCTCCTTGCCCCCTCGGGGATCGGCCGGGCGCCCATCGCATCCATGCCGGGAGCCGTCGCCGTCAGGCCGGGGTCCACCGCGTTGACGAGGATGCCAGACCCCGACAACTCGGCGGCCAGCTTCGCGGTGAAAGCGTTCAACGCCGCCTTGGAGATGCCGTAGCTCGCCGCCGATCCGCAGTTGGTCATCAGCCCGAACCGCGGATTGCCATGAGACCCCGCCCCGCTCGACACGTTGACGATGCGGCCGTGCGCGCTCCGGCGTATGAGCGGCAGGAAGGCCTGGCACGTACGCCACGCCCCGAACAGGTTCGTCTCGAGGACCGCGTGTGCGGCTGTCAGGTTGGCCCCGGTTGCCGTTTCCGACCAATCGGCATAGGCGGCGGCATTGTTGACCAACACGTCCAGCCGCCCGAACTCCGCCTCGATCTCCCAGCCGAGGCGACAGATGCTCTCGTGCTGCGAGACATCGAGCGTCGCGGGGCGGACATCGAGCGTCTCCTCGTGCAGCGCCTGTGCGGCGGCAGCGGCCTTCTCGGGGTCACGCGCGCCGAGGAGCACCGTCGTGCCCTGGCTGGCGAGTTGGCGGGATACCTCGAATCCGATGCCGTGGCCGGCGCCTGTGACCAGGACCACTGTCCCCGTTAGAGTTGCCATTGTCCGCGCTCCTTTCCTCTCGCTCTCGCGCCGTTCGGGCTGCCGTGACGCGCGGCCCATCCGCGCTCGTCGCCGGTTCCTACCCGTACAGGAGGGTGGCATGTGCATCTCCCGCTCACCGGACAACCACCAGTCGGCGGATGACCTACCCGTAGTATTGGAGGTGGGAAGGGCGCCGCACCCCGTCCGGACGGACAGTTCTCCCCACGGGAGGGTCGCGTGCGTGCCTGTACGAAAGGGCAGGTCATGTCTGTCTTTCCGAGGGGTGAGCCCCGATCGGGAGGAAGCGACGGTCGGAGACCGGCTACAGGAGGCCTCGCTGGCGCGCCAGCGCCACGGCCTGGGTGCGGTTGTCCGCGCCGAGTTTCTGGAAGATGGAGGTAACGTGGAACTTGGCCGTGCGCTCCGCGATGAACAGCCGTGCGCCGATGTCCCGATTGGAGAGGCCCGCCGCCACGAGCCCCAAGACCTCGGCCTCCCGTGAGCTGAGGATAGCGTTGGGGGGCTGCGCCGCGGCCGCCAGGACGCCCTGCGTTTCCGCCGGTGGCTGGAGAAGGGCCTCCGCCTCCGCCTGTACCGCCGCGCCGATCTCTCCCGGCGCGGTCGCGCCCCCGTCCGCCCAGGCCGCGGCGAACTCCCGCGCGTCGAAGTGCGCGCGCGCCGTCGCGACAGCGCGATCATACAGACCGCGATCGACGGGCGCGAGCGGCGCGCCGATGCGGTCACGCAGCCCCGCCGCCATGCCCCACAGGCGCGCCGCTCGCCGGATGTGCCGCCGCGCGGCGGCCACCGCGGCCAGTCCCTCGATATGCGCGGCCATGAGACGCCGTTCGGTCCCCAAGTCCAGCAGGAGCGCCACACCCTCCAGGCGCAGCGCGATGGCGCGCGCGTGGTCGCCGCGTCGCTCAGCCAGCAGCGCCGCCGCCCGCGCGTCCTGCTCTCGGTAGACCAGGACACGGCCCAGGTTGCCGAGCGCGAAGGCGAGGCCGTGCGGGCGCCCCAGCGCGCGGAAGCGCGCCACGCTCTCTTCGAGGAGCGGCGCCGCGCCGTCGATGTCCCCGCTCTCGGTCGCCGCCATCCCCAGATTGTTCAGCGCGTAGGCCACGCCGGTCGCGTCGCCGAGCGACCGGCGTAGCGCGAGCGCCTTGCCGTACAGCAGCGTAGCCTGCGCGTAGTCGCCGCGCGGGAGCGCCACGCTGGCCGCGCCGTTGAGCAGACGCGCGCGGAGGGCAGGGGGGACGTCCGCCGCGCGGCGCAGGGCGCCCTCTATCCAGCGCCACCCCTCGCCCAGGTGGCCGCGTATCCACCACTGCCACAGCGCCGCGCACAGCCGCGCCTCCGTCTCGATCGCGCCGTGGTCGATTGACCACCGCAGCGCGGCCCGCAGGTTGTCGCCCTCTCGCTCCAATCGGGACAGCCAGACGCGCTGCTGCGGCCCCCCCCAGCGCGGCCGTGCGCCTTCGGCCAGCGCCAGATACAGGTCCGCGTGGCGACGCCGGATACCGTCGGCCTCTCCGCTCTCCACCAGCCGCCCGGCCGCGTACTCGCGGATCGTCTCGAGCAGGCGGAAGCGCGGTTCGCCATCGGCGTCCCCCATCGGCTGGACGAGGCCCTTGTCGACGAGAGCAGACAGGAGATCGAGCGCGTCCGACGCGTCGCGCGCGGGGGCGTCGGCGTCGGCGTCGACCATCGCTACGTCCCCGGCCGCCTCCAGCGACATGCCGCCCACGAACACGGACAACCGTTGGAAGAACGTTTGCTCGGCGGGGGTGAGTAGGTTATAGCTCCAGTCGATGGTGGCCCGGAGGGTTTGTTGCCGCGCCGGCAGGTCGGTCGCGGCCCAGCGTAACAGGGGCAGCCGCGGCTCCAGCCGCGCCAGCAAAGTTGGTGGGGTGAGGGTCGCGAGACGGGCGGCGGCAAGCTCGAGCGCCAGCGGCAGGCCGTCCAGATGGACACAGATCGTCGCGACGGCTGCGGCGTTGTCCGGCGTCAGCGCGACAGCGGGGCGAACGGCCCGGGCCCGCTGCATGAAGAGAGCGACGGCGGGGATCGCGGCCAACACGTCGGGGGTGGGCAGGTGCGCGGGATCAGGCAGCGCGAGCGGCCCGACCGGCATCGTCTGTTCCCAGCGCAGGCGCAGCGGTTCCCGGCTCGTGACGAGGAGCGTGACATGGGGACAGGCGGCGAGCACGCTGGCGAGTGCGGCCGCGGCGGGGAGTACCTGCTCGAAGTTGTCCAGCACGAGCAGGGCGCGACGATCACGCAGATAGGCCGCGAGGCGGTCGAGCGCGGGCACATCCCCGGCTTCCCGGACGTCGAGCGCGCGGGCGATCGCGGAGGGGACAAGCGTCGACTCGCGGAGGGAGGCCAGGTCGACAAAGAAGACGCCGTTGGGGAACGCCTCGACGAGGTCGGCGGCGACCGCTAACGCCAGGCGCGTCTTGCCGACGCCGCCCGGCCCGGTGAGCGTGAGCAGCCGCCCCTTGTCGTGGAGCAGATACTCCCGTGCCGTCCGCGCCTCATGCTCGCGCCCGACGAGAGGCGTCGGGGCCAGGGGTAAGGGTAACGCTAGCGGTGGCGGCGCCCACGGGGCGGGCATAAGGAGGAGCGGGGCGGATGCCTCGCCTTGCCATCGGCCCCGCCGATCTCCCTCCATCCCTCACTCCTATGTTCATGACCAATGGTGGTCAGTCGACGATGCGCAAGCCGCGGTCGGCCTGATTGAGGCGCTCCACGCCGTCGGGGGTGACGGCCACGATGTCCTCGATGCGCACGCCGAAGCGGCCTGGCAGGTAGAGGCCGGGCTCGACGCTGAACACCATACCTGGCTGCAGGGCCGTGTCATCTCCGGCCACGAGGTAGGGCGCCTCGTGCAGCTCCAGCCCCAGCCCATGCCCCGTGCGGTGGACCACGTACGCGCCGTAGCCAGCCTCCTCCAGTACCGCCCGCGTCGCGATGTCGACCGTACCCGTGGTCACGCCGGGACGCACCGCCCGCACGCCCGTCTCCTGCGCCGCGCGCACCGCCTCGTAGACCGCGCGGGCCTCGGGTCCGGGGTCGCCCACGGCCAGGGTGCGCGTGACGTCGGAGTTGTAGCCGTCGATGCTGCCGCCGTAGTCCAGCACCACGAGGTCGCCGCGCGCAATGCGCCGCCCGCCCGGATCATGGTGCGGCCGGGCGCCGTGGGGACCCGCCGCGACGATGCAGAAGGCGACCGCGTCGTGCCCTTCCTCCACGATCATGGCCCTGAGCAGCTCCGCCATCTCGGCCTCGCCGCGCCCCTCCAGCCCGGCGGTACAGATGCGCTCGTAGACGCGGTCGGCGGCGTGCGCGGCGCGACGCAGCAGGTCAAGTTCGGCCGCGTCTTTACATGCCCGCACGGGTTGTATCGCCGCCGTGGCCACGCTCAGGCGCGCCGAGGGCAGGCGCTCTTGCAGCGGCAGCAGGTCGCGCGCCCAGAAGGACTCGGTCACACCCACCTCATGGACGTTGGACAGCCGTTCCACGATCAGCGCCACGGGGTCGACGCCATCGGGCCAGGTGAGCAGCGCGCCGGGCAACGCGCCTCTGTCCAGCGTACCCGCCTCCAGTAGCGGGACCAGCGCCGTGGCCTCGCCCGTGGCCGGGACCAGTAGGGCGGTCAGGCGGTCGCCGTGCCTGGCCTCCAATCCCGTCAGATAGGTCAGATCGGCGGACGGCGCGACCAGCAGCCAGTCCAACTCCTGTGCCCGCATCCGTTCCTGTACCCGCGCCACGCGCCCGCGATAGTCCATGATGACGTCTCCCATTCCGCTCTCTACGCTCGTCATGTGCGCCGGCTCAACCGGCAGTTCATGCCCGGCTCATCTGAGGCTACGCATCGTCATCAAGCAGCATACCAGCGTCCCGCAACTCCTCGCCAAGTTGCGCGAAAGGGACGCCCTGGCCCGCGCGGAGTTGTCGTTGGCCCTCCTGGACCAACGCGATCTCATGAAGTTGCCGCTCGCCGACCAGGCGCAACGCCTCGATCATCAGGCTGTTGCGGGACCGTCCTGTGGCGGACATGAGCGCGTCATACACGTCGCGGACATCGTTTGGCAATCGCAGACTCGTCGTCGTGGTTCTCATCGTTCCCATCGTCCCTGACCCCCCGCACAAGACCTGTACGAACCTTTCTGATACGGGTTATGTTATAGAGGGCAGTATCGTCAACGTGTCAAGACTACTGGGTCGCGTACTCCGCGTCAGCGAACGTGCGCGGCGCCGGGAGTGACTCGCTCTCCCTTCGCGCGCTCTCGATCAGCATGTGCAGCACTTCTTGCCCTTTTGTGATGGCTTCCTCGTAACTGTCGCCGTGCGTGTGCCCGATGAGTCCGTGCGCCTCCCACTCAGGAAAGCTCACGATGTACGCCTGATCCTCGTCGGACCATTGGATGACCAGCGAGTAGTGTGGATGCTCGCTCATTATGCCTCCTCTATCTGGCTTCGCTACTTCGTCGTCGCCTCGTTAATTCGTCGCAATGCTTCCTTCAGGTCGCGCTCCTGGTACGGTTTCGCGTCATCACTGTCGCTGCCCGACAGTTCTACGAGCGTTCCCGCAACCAACGGATGTTTCCATTTGGTGTGACTACCTGATTGGGCCGTTTGCTGCGCACCTGCTTGCCGCAAGTCTGCTTTCAACTGCCGAATCTTACGTGGCATCGGCTTGTTTTATCCTCATAGATATGTCTTCTGACTCTAGTCTATAGGGCCTGAGAAATACCGGCGCTGTGCTACATACCCTTAAAGGCGCTGCCCCCAACCGACCGCAGTCGGCGTGGGTTGCCATGTTGATCACAGTCGCAAGCCCCAGGCCCTTGTTTGAGGATGAGGGCCGCTATCCGTCCAGGCGCACCTGCTCCAAGTCGATGTCGCGCTGCACACGGGACATGACCTCGTCGTTGATGACGCCGTCGTCGCGCAGGGCGACGACGGCGCGGCGCTCGGCTCGCAGCAACTCGCCCTGCAGCTTACGGAAGGCCGTGGCGCGTCCCTCCAGCGCCTCGTCCTCGTCCGAGCCGTGGTATTGCGCGGCGAAGCGCCGGCTGCGGTCCTCGTAGTGCAGGCGCATGTCCGCGACGATGTCGGGGGGCACGCCGTCCTGGGCGCCGAGCGCGTCGATGCGCGCCATGGCTGCCCGCGCCGCCCTGAAGCGGGCCTTGGCCTCCTCGCGCTCGGCGCTGTTGTCGGCCGTCACGCCGAGGCGGCGGATCAGCAGCGGCAGGGTCAGGCCCTGCAGCACCAGCGTGGCCAGGATGACGCCGAAGGTCAGGAAGATGATCAACTCGCGGGCGCCGGGCGCCCGCGCATCGATGGCCACGCTCACGGCCAGGGCCGCGGCCAGGGAGTCGCCCCCGCGCATGCCCGTCCAGCCCAGCACCACGACGTTTTGCCAGCCCGGATAGGGGTCGCGCGCGCGGACGCGGCGGCTGAGCAGGCGCGGCAGATAGGCGCCGGGGAAGACCCAGATCAGGCGCACCACGATGACGGCCAGGCTGACCAGGCCGGCCCAGCCGAGCAGCGTCGGCCACGAGTAGAGCGACAGGAACGCGCGCGACGCATGCCCGGCGCGCCCGGCGCCGTCGAGGCGTGCGTTGAGGATGACGTTGAGCTGCAGGCCGACCAGGATGAAGAGCAGGCCGTTGAGGAGGAAGACCACGATGTCCCAGATGGCCTGGGCCTGCAGGCGTGTTTGCGACGAGACGATGTGCGGCCCGCGCCGCCCCAGGTAGAGCCCCGCCGCCACCACGGACAGCACGCCCGAGACGCCCAGCGCGTAGGCCGGCAGATAGGCGGCGAAGCCCGTCAGCAGCGAGATCGTGTTCTCTACCGGCGGGTCGGATAGGTGGGCGCGCACCACGCCGACCGCCCAGCCCACGGCCAGTCCAATGGCCACGCCCCCCAGGCTGATCAGGATGAATTGCAGGCCGCCCTCCCAGAACGAGAAGGGTTTGCCGGTCGCGGCGGTCAGCGCCAGGCTGAACACCACCAGGGCCGTGGCGTCGTTGGCGATGCTCTCGCCCTCGAGGACCGTGGCTACCCGCCGCGGCACGCGCAGGCGCTGGATGATGGCCTCGGCGGCCACGGTGTCCGTCGGCGAGACGATGGCCCCCAGCACCACGGCGGCGGCCCAGGACAGCCCGATCACGGCATGGGCGACGGTGGCCACGACGACAGTAGTGGCCAACACGAGCCCGATGGACAGCAAGCCGATGGCGCGGGCGTCGGCGCGGATGTCGCGGAACGAGGACGTCAGGGCCTGCCAGTAGAGCAGCGGGGGCAAGAAGAGCAGGAACACCAGGTTGGGGTCGAGCGTGATACCGCCCGGCGGCGCGCCGGGCAGACGCGCGAAGCCCAGCGCCAGCCCGCCGAGCACGAGCAGGATGGGGTAGGGGATGTTGGCCTTGCGCGCCACGGTCGCCAGGGCGATCACGGCCACGAGCAGGGCGAGCACGAGCGTGATGGCATCCATAAGCCGTTAGGTCCTTAGCCGTTAGCCGTTAGCCGTTAGCCATTTGAAAGCACATCCCGTCGTCCTACACCCGACCGCGGTCGGCGTGGTTTGCCTTGCGACCGCGGTTGCGAGCCCTTTGACTCTGTACACTGGGGATATGAACAACACACCTACGACGACCAGTACGTCCGCCCCGCTGCGCGTCGGTATCTGCGGCAGCGGCATCACGAAGGTTCATATCGAAGGGTACCAAAAGATCGACGGGGTCCGGGTCGTGGCCATCGCCGGGCCCGACACCGATCGCTGCCAGGAGGTCGCCGACACCTACGGCATCCCCCAGGTTTTCGCCGACTATCGCGAGATGCTGGCGCTGGGTCTCGACGCCATCTCTATCGGCGTCCCCAACGCCTACCACACCGACATCGCTGTCGCCGCGCTAGAGGCCGGCTGCCACGTCTTGTGCGAAAAGCCCCTGGCGGACACCCTGGCCGGGGCCGAGCGCATCGTGAAGGCGACCGGGCGGAGCGACCAGGTCTTTATGGTTGCCTTCAACCGCCGCTACTTCTCCAACGCCCGCGCGCTGCGGCGCTTCGTCGACGCCGGGACGCTCGGCCCGATCTACCACGCCCGGACCGGCTGGACGCGGCGCACCGGCATACCGGGCTTCGGCGGCTGGTTCACCACGCGCGCCCTCTCCGGAGGCGGCCCCTTGATCGACCTCGGCGTGCATATGCTCGACCTCGCGCTCTACATGATGGATTATCCCCGCCCGGTCGCGGTCAGTGGCGCCACCTACGCCGTCTTCGGCCCGCGCGGCAAGGGCGCCAGCGATTACGCCCCGCGCCCTACCGACCCGTCTAAAGTCGTCTTCGATGTGGAGGATTTCGCCACGGGCCTGATCCGCTTCGAGACCGGCGCGACCTTGCTGCTCCAGGCGAGCTGGGCCGGGTACCAGTCGCTGAAAGATGACATCTACCTGCAGCTGTTCGGCCGCGAGGGCGGCGCGTCGATCAGCATGCCCGACTCCCGCTCCGACGCGTCGCTGCGCGTGACGACCGAGCTGGCCGGCGAGGTCGTCGAGGTTGTCCCGTCGCTGCCCGTCGCGCCGCGCGGCGACGACTACAACCGCGAGGTCGCGGCCTTTGTCGCGGCCATTCGCGCCGGCGCGCCCTCGCCCGCTCCCGCCGAGCAAGGGCTCTTCATCATGCAGATCATCGACGCGCTGTATCGCTCGGCCGAGGCGGGGCGGGAAGTGGTCATTTCATGAAGCTAGGTTTCCTCACCGCGTGCATGCCGGAGCGGCCGTTGGCCGAGGTGGTCCACGTGGCCACCACCGCCGGGTATCAGATGCTGGAGGTGGCGTGCTGGCCGCGCGCCGGTGAGCGCGATCACCACGCCAGCCACATCGACGTCGCCACGCTCGACGAGGCCGGCGCCCGCGAGATCCGCGGCCTGATGGAGCGCAGCGGGCTCGCCATCAGCGCGCTGGCCTACTACGAGAACAACCTTGCCGCCGACCCCAACGAGCGCGCCGTCGTCAACGGCCACCTGCGCAAGACGGTCGACGCGGCGCAGCTGCTCGGCGTGGGTCTGGTGGGCACCTTCGTCGGCAACGATCTCTCCAAATCGCCCCCGGAGAACGTCGAGGAGGCGGCCACGGTGTTCGGCGAGCTGACCGCCTACGCCAAAGAGCGCGGCGTGCGCCTGATGATCGAGAACTGCCCTATGGTCGGCTGGCAGCGTCCGTACACCCCTGGCAACCTGTGCTACGCGCCCGCGCAGTGGGACGCACTGTTTGCACGCGTGCCCGACCTGGGCCTCAACATCGACCCCTCGCACCTGTATTGGCTGGGCGTCGATCCGTACGCCGCGGCGCGCGACTACGGCGCGCGCATCGTGCATGCCCACGCCAAGGACACCGAGATCCTGCGCGAGCGACACGCGCGCATCCCCATCCTGGACGACGGCTGGTGGCGCTACCGCATGCCCGGCCTGGGCGAGCTCAACTGGCCGCGCTTCATCGGCGCGCTGCAAGAGGGCGGCTACGACTTTGTGCTCAGCACCGAGCACGAAGACCCGATCTGGGCAGGCGCGCCCGAGCGGGTCGATGGCGGCCTCATCCTGGGTCAGCACTTCCTCGCGCCGCTGCTGTACCATCCCGCGTAAATAGGCGTTCATGATTACCCGTTGCACTGATCGCTACGCGGTCCGGCGAGGTGGAACCAGACCCACAAAGTGGCAGACCAGCTTGAACCCGCGTTTGATGAGTATGGGCGCCGAAAACTCCATCGCCACGGTGAACCCCCGCGCCATGAGCCGCACGCCAAGATCCGCAGGCCTTGTCCCCGGGCCGACCATCCACACGCAGCGTCCGGCGTCAGCCGCGACCCGCTCTATCAGGATGTCAAGGCGCTCGTCTACCCGTGTTGGATCAAGAGCCAGGTGCGTCACCTTGTTGATGATAGGAGGCGCGACACGGACCAAAGCCTCGCCGAGGTCGAGCGCGCGCTCACGCACTATCTTTGCACTTTTCGATTATGGTCAAGTAAAACGGCCTCTACGCTCTATATGTTGTGGTTTCGGCGCTTGATGAACCACAACATGTGGTAGGCAAACAAAAAGTGCAAAGATAGAGCTCACGTTTGCCCTCCCATTCTTCCGAGTAGGCCCAGATAATGCGCTCGACCTCCTCTGGCGAGACGACGTGCGGCATGCCCTGAGTATCATGGACCATATGCTACCTCCATCGACCGCCGCACGTTATACCAGGCGACCGGTTGGAGCAGCTTGACCGATCAGCGACAGCGTCCGTTCGCGTACGTTGCCGAGAGCCCCAAAGGTATCCAGAACATCGGGGGCCACACCTCCGCCATCCCGCACCAATCCGAGTAGGATGTGCTCGGTACGGACGGAGAGGTGTCCCAGGCGGTCCGCCTCGTCCACCGCCAGCGCGAGCACCCTGCGTACGCGCGGCGTATAAGTAATGTCACCGGCGATAGAGTCTTCACCGCGCCCGATCGTACGCTCGACGGCGGCGCGCACGCCATCCAGATCAACCCCGAGACCGTTCAGCGCCCGCGCGGCGACGCCCTCGCCTTCCCGCAGCAGTCCGAGCAGGATGTGCTCGGTCCCGACGTAGGTATGGTTGAATGCGCGCGCCTCAACGGGCGCCAGGTCAAGCACGCGGCGCGCACGCTCGTTAAATCGGGTCAGGTGCTTGCTCGGAACCCAGGCCGGTTGGTATGTGCGCAGACCCTCGTAGAGCAACTCTTGCAGCACGCCGGCGACGGTGCGGTCCTCCGTCTGGGCGATCTGCGTCACACGCTCGTACAGATGGGTAGGTATCTCGACGCGACGACGGTCCTTACTCGACGGCATTGCACGCTCCCCCTACTACCATGGCCCTTTTGCTGCCCAATGTACCATGGTATAAACTGGGGTGTCAATCAGGAAAGGGCTGAGGGCAGAGTATTGCGCGAAGGTACGGCTATGGTGAGGTGGTAGGCTTATAGCATAGCGGACGGTCTGTGGATCAGGAGCGGCAACACGTCATGCATAGGCGCCGAGTGATTATCGTTGCGGCGACTCTCCTTACCTTCGCGGGGTTGGTGGGCGTCGTGGCCGGCGTCTTGTCGGGCGGGAGCGGGACGCAATCGACATCGAGCGCGGTCCTCCGGACCCTCAACACGCCCGATGACCTCGTCTCTATCGCGGACTACGGCGTGTCGACCTATGTCGACCCTCAAACCAGCCGGGCTTTCATCCGCAACGAGACGAACGGGACACTGGATGTCGTCGATATGCGGACCGGGGCGCTCGCGCGCCGCCTGATCATCGACCCGGACGCGTCCGTGTGGGTCGAACTGGGCATCGACCGCATCTACGTGGTCTGGAACGGCGCTATCCAGATCCTGGACGCGCGGACGCAGCAACTGCTCCGCACCGTTCCCGCCGGCACGGACCTCTTCGCGGAGGTCGTGGACGCGCCCAGCGGGCACGTTTTCTTTGCCGGCGACAATGGGGTCGAGATGCTTGACATCCACAGCGGCATGTTGCTGCGCACGATCCCGCTCTGCGACAACGACGCGTTTTCCCTCGCCGTCGATAGCCGCATCGGCCACGTCTTTGCCTTCGGCAAGGCTGGCGTGGTGACGATGCTCGACGCGCGAGATGGCCGTATCCTGCACCGCGTAGCTATCCCTGCCGTCGCGCACAATCCCATGTGGCAAGTGCAGGTGAACGAGGGAGCGCACTGGCTTGTCGTGGGCCGCGAGAACGCGACAAGAGTCGACCATATCGACACGCATACAGGCGCGCTACTCTCTGCTGCGGCCCTGGTTCGGGAACACGGGCCGCACTACGCCTCGTGCCTGACGGTGGTAGGGGAAGAAGCCGGGCGCGTCTTTTGTTCGGTGTCGAACACGGTCCTGGACGCGATCGATGCCCGTAGCGGGACGTTGCTCTATCGCGTCAAGGTCAAGCCCGGGACGCGCTTCGTGTTCGATCAACGCAACGGGCAGATTCTGCTCGTTTATGACCTGACGAGCGTTGGTGTCCTGGACGCCCGCAGCGGCGTCATCTTGCACACAAGCCCGGCCGAAGCATCGAATATTGCCGACGAGACGACCGCGGTGGATGAACGGCAGCACAGAGCCTTCATCCTCGATAATGATGCCAACGTGACGGTGATCGACACGTTGACGGGCTTGACCGTGCGCAAGATACACATCGATCGCGTCGGCGAGTTCGTCTCAGCTATCGACGTGGACGAGGGAGCTGGTCATGTCATCGTCGTCGACGAAGAAGGAGGCGAGGTGGAGGTACGCGATCCCTATGGCTGGATACCGCAAGGGGTACGACACTGGGTACCCTTCCTGCCCTCCCCTATCTCGGACACGCACGAGGTGTCGGAGACCATCACGACGCTCGACCCCACCCGTTAGAGCGCGGCGCCGCCGAACTTGCTATTGACGTCAGGGTTTGCGCTTCGGGCACAGGATATGCATCGGATAAGCGGCATGGATCGGCTCATCCGATACAGCAGATACAGATGATGGGACTAGAAAGGCAGGGCGCGCTATGTCAAAGGAGCATGATTCGCACGGACAGGCAAGCTGGTTCGCGGAGCGCGAGGCGCGGCGGGAGGCCAGCGGCGCCCTCTTGCCGGAACAGTTGGAGGATCAGGACCTCGTCGCGCCCTTGACCGACGAGCGCCCCATCGGCCAGAACACCGATGACCGCCAGATCGGCCAGTACAACGGCGAAGGCAATCCCCCCCGCATGAAGAAGTAGGTTACCGCTGCTCCCCTCTCCCGCGCACGGGAGAGGGGCCAGGGATGAAGGCTGCCGGGGGTGAGGGTCGCCTACGCGCAGCCGGCGTACTGATGGGCGAGGGGCGGGTGCGGCGGCGCGACTGGCAGGCTCGTCCGCGTGCTGCGCGGCTCGTAGTGCTGCAAGACCGCCCCGTACACGCCGCGCGTGCCGAACTTAACCACGATGTGCGCCGGGTTGTCGGTGTACCACATGTCGAGCGGCGGGCTGGGACCCTCCACGAGGCGCACGTGGACCGTCGGCACATTGCCCAGGATCGTCGGCAGCCGCTCGCGCCCGACCACGAAGTAGTAGGCCGGCGCGACGGTCGGCGTCCCATAGGGGTTGATGACGCCGTACGCCGAGCGTTGCGGCGCCAGCAACTGCGTTGCGCGCAAGAGATCCGCCATCATGCCGCTGGCCGTGGCACGGAGGGGGACCAGGCGATGCACGGCGGTGCAGCCAGCCGGCGCCCACGATTGGTACGACGTGTAGTCCAGGTGCGAGCCGAACAGCGTGGCGTGCAGGATGCTGGCCGGCGCGTCCAGGAGCGCGTCGTAGCGCCGCAGCAGGTACGTGTTGACGTCGAAGGCCAAACGGCTGACGAAGGTGCGGGTGGACGTGACGCCGTTGTCACTGGTCGTCTCACGCAGCGCCGAGTTGTCGGCCCACTGGTGGCCCGGACGGGTGAAGAGCTGCCAGGCCGTTCCCTGCACGTTGCGGCCGTTCACCTGCCAGACGTAGTACTCGCCCGCCGACCATGGGACGGCGCCGTACCCGGGGTGCAAGTGAAGCACTGGTGTCGCTGTCGGACGCGGTGTCACCGTCGGACGCGGTGTCACCGTCGGACGCGGTGTCGCCGTCGGACGCGGTGTCGCCGTCGCCGTCGCGATTGGCGTGGGGCGGGGCCGCCGGGTCGGCGTGGGGCGGGGCGTCGCCGTGCTAGTCGGCGGACGGGTCGCCGTCGCCAGCGACACGATCGTGCGTGTCGGCGTTAGGCCCACATGCGCCGGCCGCAGCGTCGCCACCGCGGTGACGACTGTGCTGGACGTCGCGGTCAGAGGGAGGCCCGCATAAGGTGTCCCCATGAAGACAAGGGGCGGACGCACGGTCACCAGAGTGGCGACCGTGGGCGTGGCCGTGCTCAGGGCCGTCGCATCAGCCCCGGCCGCTGTCCCCGCGTCCGTCGGGGTGGTCAGGACCTCCAGGGTGGCGCTTGGGGTGGCGCTTGGGGTGGCGCCCGTCGCGCCGGCGGACCGCGCCGCAGCTGACGGAGGCGGCGTGGGGACGCGAGGACCGGATGCCCTGATCGGAGCCGTCACCGCTATCCCTATTGCGGCGCCGCAAACGACAAGGAGGATGGCAAGACGTGACAACAGGGGCGGCACGCGACGCACTCGCATAAACACAGGTACAACTCTCCCTCATGATGACCGTGGCGGGGACGCCACGACTTTCAGGATAGAGCATTTTGCACTTCGCGTGCCCAACCCTGTGCGGCCAGGCACGCCGCGAGCGCCGCGAGCGCCCCATCGATGTCGCCTTTATGCACCCAGCCCAGGTGACCGATGCGGATGATACGCCCGCTGAGCTCGCGCTGGCCCTCGGCGAAAACCACCCCGTGCTCCTCGCGCGCCTCGCGCAGCAGCTGTTTGGCGTCGACGCCGTTTGGCACGCGCACCGAGGTGACGCTGGGCGAGGGGTGCGCCGGGTCGGCGAACGGCTCCAGCCCCAGCCCCTTGACGCCGGCGCGCGTGTGCGCGGCCACGGCGGCATGGCGCGCCCAGATCGCCTCGCGGCCCTCCGCGCGCATCATGCGCAGGGCCGTCTGCAGGGCATAGTAGAGCGAGACCGCCGGGGTGTAGGGAGGGGCCGCGCTGTCGTTGGCTTTGCGCGCCGCCGTGAAGTCCCAGTAGTAGCGCGGCAGGCGCGCCTCGCGGTGCGCGGCCCAGGCGCGTGCGCTCACGCTGAGCATGGCCATGCCCGGCGGGACCATCCACGACTTCTGCGAGCCCGTCACCACCACGTCGATGTCCCAGGCGTCGGTCAAGAGCGGCGCGGCGCCCAGCGCGCTAATGCCGTCGACCAGCAGCAGGACGTCTGGCCGCGCCTCGCGCACGGCGTGGGCGATCGATTCGATGTCGTTGAGCACGCCGGTCGAGGTCTCGTTCTGCGTCACCAACACGGCGCGCACCGCGGGGTCCTGCTCCAGTGCCGCGGCCACGTCGGCGGCGACAACGGCCTGGCCCATGGGGTAGGAGACTCTTTGCACGTCGAGGCCGAACGCGGCGGCGATGTCGCCGAAGCGGTCGCCGAAGACGCCCACGCTCACGGCGAGGACCCGATCGCCGGGCGAGAGCAGGTTGACGATGGTGGCCTCCAGGCCGCCCGTCCCCGCCGCGGGGAAGGTTAGCACGGGGTTGTCCGTGGCAAAGAAGTGCTGCAAGTCGCCGTGGACCTCGCGCATGATGGCCTCGAACTCGGGGCCACGGTGATTCATCATCTGACGCGAAAGCGCCTCGCGCACCTCCGGCGGCAAGGGCGTCGGCCCCGGAACGCGCAGGTTGATGTCGTCGTCCGTCATATCTCTCCTAGAAGTGGCTAGTGACTAGTGGTTAGTGGCCAGTTCTAGTCACGAACCACTAGTCACTAGTCACTAGTCACTAGTCACTAGTCACTTGTAAACTGTGTAGTTCGCGCGCGATGGCCTCGACCAGCCCCTGGCGGGCCATGTCGCGCGCCAGGCGCACGCCGTTGCGCACGGCTTTGGGTCCGGAGCGCCCGTGCCCCACCAGCACCACGCCGTTGATCCCGAGCAGGGGCGAGCCGCCGTACTCCTCGAAGTCAAGGCGGCGGCCGACCGCGCGTAAGGCCGGCCGAGCCAGCGTCGCGCCGATCTTGGCGCGCAACGACCCTTGCAGCTCCGCGCGGATCAAGCCCAGGATCGCATCCGCGACCCCTTCCGAGCCCTTGAGCAGCACGTTGCCGGTGAAGCCATCGGTCACTACCACGTCCACGGCGCCGCCGGGCACGTCCTTACCCTCGACGTTGCCCTTAAAGTTGAGCGGGCTGGCGGCCAGAAGGGCATGCGCCTCCTGCACCAGCGGCGTGCCTTTCCCTTCCTCCTCACCGTTGCTAAGCAGGCCAACGGAGGGGTTGGCCTGCCCGAAGACCAGGCGCATATAGGCCACGCCCATGGCGGCAAACTGGACCAGGTAGGCCGGCTTGCACTCGGCGTTGGCGCCCACGTCGATCAGAAAGGTCACACCGTCGCGCGTGGGGAAGACGATGCCCAGGGCCGGACGGTCGATGCCGGGCAGGCGGCGCAGCCCGAAGACGGACGCGGCGAGCATGGCGCCGCTGTTCCCGGCTGAGTAGGCCGCCGCGGCGCGTCCCTCGGCCACCAGGTCGACGGCCAGCTTGAGCGACGCGCGCGGCTTCTGGCGCAGCGCCCGCGCCGGGTGCTCGCCCATCTCGATGACTCCCTCGGCCTCGACGATCTCCAGGGACAGCCCGGCCGTCTGGTGTTTGGCCAGTTCGCGCTCGATGGCCGGCCGGTCGCCGACCAGCAGGATCGGCGCGTGGTAGGCGCGCGCGGCCTGGACCGCGCCCTCCACCACCACGCCCGGCGCGCGGTCGCCGCCCATGGCGTCGAGGGCGATAGGCAGCTCCGACGCGGCCGCAGCGCGGCCGTCCGCTGTCGTTGGCGACGTACTCATACGCCTGTAGTCTAACAAACGCGGCCGCTATCTCTCCCGAGGGAGATCCTGCCATCCCGCCTCGACCTGCTGTCGTGTCCCGGCGAGCAGACCGGAGTTGTCGATCACCAGGTCGACCCGCGACCGGTAGTCCGCCAGGCGGGGCTGGGCCGCGATACGCCGCCCGGCCTCGGCCGGAGAGAGTCCGCGCCCCTCGATCAGGCGCCGTCGCTGCGCCTCGGGGCTGGTTGCCACCCACCAGCGCGCCGTGCAGAGGTCGGCGAGGTCGCCCTGCAACAGCTTGACCGCGTCGACCACGGCAATGGCGTCGGGCGCCGCCGCCTGCAGCCGCACCCGCACCGTCGCGCGGACAGCAGGATGCACCAACCCCTCCAGCGCGCGCAAGGCCTCGGGATCGCCGAACACACGCGCCCCCAGCGCGCGGCGGTCGATACCCCCTTCGGCGGCGCGCACGTCCGGTCCGAAGGCGGCCACGAGCGCCTCCCGCAGCTCCCGCGACGAGGCGTACAGTTCGTGCACCACCAGATCCGCGTCGATCACCGGGTCGGCCCCCAACTCGCGCAGCATCGCGTCCACGGTGCTCTTGCCCGCCGCAATCGGCCCGGTTACACCAATGATGCGCATTATGCCTCCCGTGCCCTCACCCAGTCGGTCCGGCCTACCAGCACGCGCACCTTCTCCAGGCAGTCCAGTTCCTCGGCCAGGGCGGCGAAGCCGGAGATGAAAAGGTAGCCCACCACGGTATCGGCGCTGCGTGAGCTGGAGAGCATGCCCTTGAGCCGCTCCAGCAGCGTGCGGTCGAGGATGTTCACATCGGCGTGTTCCTGTCCTCCTACCAAGAATAGCGTACACTGCTGGTAGAATACCGGTATTAGAATACTGATTCTCCAGATTAGCTGGCGTGAAGGTAAGGACACGACTTAGATGGTGGACGTGTTTGATCGCGAGATGCGCGAGACCTTCCCATATAATCCGTTACGGCAGGTGGCATTAGAGATACGCTATCCACCCGACCTGACGATCTTGAGCAGCATCTTACCGCTGTTCCAGAAACGCATCCGTCACGATTATCCCCTCTATGCCATGGAGCAAATCGTAACCTTACCTGCTGGTACGACGAGTAACGAGGCATCGTTTCAGTCAGCGAATAGGGAGCGGCAGCTCAAACTGTCAGATCATCACCTCGCCATTATTGTTTCGCGCTACACGACGTTCGATGACTTCTCGCGTCAGGCCCTTGGCGTCATTGACGTTTTGAATGAGCTTGCGGGACTGGAGGTAGTGCAGCGAGTTGGGTTGCGCTACATCAACAATATCGAGCTACGGCAAGACGACCTGAATCTGGGTACTCTCGTCAAACCTTTCGTTAATTTGAAGAGTCTTCCTTCTGGAGTTGTGCAGCAGTTTGTCTCAACGGTTAATCTTGCTCGTGAAAGACATAACATTACCATGACGACGGCTCAGTTGCCGCCTGCTAGCCCGTCACAGCTTGTAGCTAGCGTGGCATGGCCGCGCGCTATCTATGTGCTGGATATAGATTGCTACACCGAAGAACTAAAGACGGTTGCTGATCTTGCCGATCTCTTGCCCTTCTTTCGATATGAAGTTAAGCGCCTTTTCCTTGATCACGTCACGGACACATATAAGCAAAGGATGCGAGGTGTTCAATGAACGTTGACATCGAACAATACATGACCTCACATGCCTCCACCTCATACATGTTGGGCCAGTCCATGTCCTCCTTGCCTTCCTTTAACGTAACAATCCCACCGGGTTCTAGAGTGACGTGGGGAACAGGCTCGCCGGAAGGGCACTTACGCTATCGGCACGACCCGCTACATACCCCGACAGCTGCATATGCGCCTGTAGCGGCAGTGGACGTGGCGCATGCCACTTCCCTTCTGCTCAATGAGCTTTTGGCTCGACTAACGCTCGCGCTTCAAGAGTATCAAGACCTCGCGAGGTTGGAACTGGCAACGTCAGACCATGGTCAGGTAGAGTACCGCCTTGAGACCGTAGACGAGGATTCCCGGCGTTTGCTCTCGCGCATAGCTGGTGTGCGAGAGGAAGACCACGATGTCTTTGTGGATTACGACGAAGACCCCTTTTTCTCTTAACGGTCTTCCATGTTTCTTGACGCCCCTCGAACAACCGAACTACGCCAAGGCGACATCATCTCCGGCGTCTACTTTCCGCAGATGCTTTGCAGTTCGCTGCTCCTGCTAGGTCGTGCCGGAGTCGTCGATTCTTTGTCCATGCCCTCAACCCTTACCCCTGTTTCATTAGAGAAAAGCAAGCGACCTACCCTGACGGCACAGGTCCAGGTTGTACCAACATATGCCATGGTACTCTCTCAGTGTTGCGACTTAGAAGTGCGCGAAGGCAAGAAGCAACCCGGTGTGCTATACATCGCGCTCTCACCGCTACAGGACGTGCCGTATCAAATCCGGATAGATGCGGTGAAGCTGGAGCAACTTCGCAACAACAGTGATCCTCTGTTGAAGGACGCTCGCTCTTTCATCAATCTGTTCCACATCCATCAGCAGTCTCCCCTATCTGATGAAAAAATTATCGATTATAACGCTATTATGTCCGTTCCCGTAAGCGAATACAACTATCTGCTAAGCAATAAAGTGCTTCAGATGACCGACAGGCATCGTATTCGGCTGAAAGAAAAGATGAGCCTGAGCTACGGACGCTACACACAAGAGGAGCGGGATGCAGGGTTTGTTCCAGAAGATGGGATGGTGGACAAACCATAACACGAACAGTATCCTCACATTTTAACGCGCCTGCCATTGATGGAGCGCACGATCAGAATTATCACACCAGGCCATCGCTGCACACGATGCGCACGACCTCCGTCGATGCCGTCCCCGTGCTCGATGGGTCGGGCGGCTGCAGACGGTATCGCTCGCGCAACGCCTCGAGACGGCGGACCAGCGCGCCGCCGCTCATCTCCATACGCCGCACCTCATTGAGCTCGCTCAGCACAGCAGTCGGCAGGTGGTCCAGGAATATCTGCTGCAAGGCGCCGACGCGCTGCGCCTCCTCAGCGTCATCCTCTACAGCCTGTTGCGCCGCCTTGAGCTCGCGCGCCAGGTAGCGGCGCAGGCGTGTGTCCGTCGTCGGACGCCGGGCGCGCCCGATGCGCGTGGCCGTATCCCGTCGGGCAGCGGCATAGGCGGCCATGACGCGTTGGTTGATATCGGTGGGCAAGGGGCAAGGTCGCGCGCCCGGCAGGCACTCCATCGCCGCCAGAAGCTGGCTGGGCGTGAGCGGGCGCGGCTTGAGATCGGGGTCGACAGCGTAACACATCGACCGATCGCCCTCTTTGAGCAGCACCACGGTCTCGTCACGTCCCGCATCGTCCAGCGGCGAGTGCAGCCTCGCCTCCTGCACCGGTACCGTCAGCGGTAATTGGACGGGTAGCTCGAAGGAGAACTGAAACTCGATCAAGGTCTGCTCGACCGTCGGCGGTTCGGGGGCAGGAAGGGCCGAGCGGATACCGTCTGGTAGGTGCGTGATCGTCCCCCAGAGGTCGGGGTCCTCTTGCTGGATACCTTGCAACAGGGCAATCCCGCGCTGATGGGCGGCCACCTCATCCAGACCATCGTCGGTCTCGGGTAGGCGCTTTTCCTCGTAGATGCGATACATTGCCGCCGGGTTGACGCGCTCCGTGTCGCTCAGCAGCTTCGTGTCCAGGCCGATGAAGTCGTGGAAAGACTGGATGCGGTTGCGCAGGCGATCCGTTAGCGACAGCTCGGCGTCAAGGCCTGTGTCCGGCCACATGTTGTGCAGGTAGATGTTGGTGTGCGTTGTGCCGATGCGATCCACGCGCCCGAATCGCTGGATCAGCCGCACCGGGTTCCAGTGCAGATCGTAGTTCAGCACGCGGTTGCAGTCCTGCATATTCTGACCTTCGCTAACCACGTCGGTCGCGATCAGGACGCGTACGCCCAACCCCGGCAAGGTCTCTTTGCCCCCGTTTGCAAGTGGGGCGAAACGCCGAATCACGCTCTGCATGGCGTCGCGGTTGGCGCCGCTTAGCATCGCAATGGCAGGATCGGCCGCGCCGGGATTCAGCTGCTCGAACAGGTAGGCAACCGTCGCTTCGGCCTCGGAGAAGATCAGCACTTTGCCGGCCCTCACCTCGGGCTGGGAGAGGAACGCGCGCAGCCGCTGCAGCTTGTCGTCGTCGTCGGGCGCCACCCGCGCCACGAGATCCCGCAACTCCTCCAGGATCGTGCGATCCGCGTCGAGGTCGCGCAGCCAACGCTCGGTCTCAAAATCGGAGGCCGGATGCACCAATTTGGACTTCTTGGCGCCCTTAGCCGCCCGCTGCTCCTCCTCTTTGCCAAGCCTGTCCAGCAAGCTGTCCGCGTCGAACTGCGTGCCGGAGAGGATGCCCGTCGCCGTCTGTCCGACCGGGACGAATCCGCTCTCGAGCGCGGCGCGGAAGTTGGCGTTGCTGCGGATGAGCACGCCAAGCGTGGCCCGGAAAGCCTCGACGCTCGACTCCAGACGCTTGAACAGCAGGTGGCGCATCAGGCGCGCCACCCTGTTGCGGGCACGAAGCAGGTCACGGTACTGCTCCTTCTCGCGTGCCTCGGGCGTGAGATATTCGGAGGCCAGGTAGCGGGCGCCGCGGTGCGCCTTGAGACTCTCCTGGATGTGGTCGAGGGAGCCCGCGCGCGCGTACACCCGGTCCAGGCGGTAGTCGAGATTCTCCAGGACCGGCTGAGGGAACCGCACCTTCTTGCCCGAGATCTGGATGTCGTCGCCGTACAGCTCCATGATGTCTTTGCGGCGTCGGCGCAGGAAGACCGGGTTGAGCACCTGATCGATCGTCGCGTAGGGGACGCCAGGTTGCGTGGGCAGAGCGGGCGGCTGTTCCTTTTTACCCTTGCGGGTCTTGCTCTCGATTTGCCAGCGCGCGTAGTCTATTTGCCAGTTGTCCACCTCCACGTGGTAGGCGTACCAGTGCTGTACCGCGTTGAAGTACTCTTGCAGGCGCAGCGGCTCCAGGTTCAGGCCATGGTCGAGGTCGTCGAGGAAGAGGCGCAGTTGATGGTAGATGTCGCTGGGGCCAAGGTTCTGGGGTGTGGCGCTGAGCAGGATTGTTTTGTGTTCTCCCCGCCACAGGTAGTCGTGCAGCGCCCGGTAGCGCCGCGTGGTCGGGCCGCGGAAGTTGTGCGCCTCGTCGACCAGGACGACGCCGCGGTTGGGGTATGTCTCCACCAGATTGATGCCCCCACCGGCGCCGCTATCGGCCGCCTCCGCCTCGACATACTCGCCGCTCTCCTCGTCAAACTCTATCGCAACTGGCAACGCCAGGGCCGACATGGAGATGACGACCGCGCCCAGTCCGAAGCGCTCGCTGACGGTTTCCCACATCGGCTTGAGGCCGGCCGGGCAGATGATGAGGGGATAGCGCCCGGCCGGCTCGGTGAACTGCAGTTGGCGCACCAACTCCGCGCCGATGTAGGTCTTACCCAGGCCCACTACGTCGCCGATAAAGCAGCCTCCGTGCGCGTCGATCATGCGTAGGCCGCGCCGCACCGCGTCGAGTTGGAAGTTGGCCAACTCGGGAGCGCCGCGCTTACTGGCTTCGAGCGTGGGGGCGCCCAACTGGTCGTTGTAAAGCTCGTAGAGCGCCTTGAGGTAGACGTGGTAGGGCGGGGTGATGGCCAGCGCCCAGGAGCGGCCTAGCTCGACCTCGACCTCCTCGGTCACGTCCACGGCGTCGGCCCACAGGCCGTCGAACCAGCGTTTGAGCTCGGCCATCTCCGCGTCGCCGGTCACGCGCACGTTGAGCTCGGTGTTGCCCGTGAAGCCGACCAGCGTAAAGTTGGAGGAGCCCACGATGGCCGCGCCCGGCTCGGCGTGGTCTCTATACCAGCACAGGTATGCCTTGGCGTGCAGCATGCCCCTTGGGTAAGTCTTGAGCTCCAGACGGCCCGAGGCGATCAGGTCACGCAGGCGGGCGACCCCGGCCTGAGACGCGGTGTCCTGCGGGAGCAGCGCCACGCCGTCGCCGATGGTACGCACGGCCTCGACGCCGATGGCAGCCCGCGCGCTCTTGCGCACCAGATCGTCGCTCTCCACGCGCGCCTGCAAAGCCTCGACCTGTTGCAGCCCGCTGGCCACTTCGTCGAGCGTGGCGCGGTCAGTCCGGCCTACCAGCACGCGCACCTTCTCCAGTCGGTCCAACTCCTCAGCCAGGGCGGCGAAGCCGGAGATGAAAAGGTAGCCCACCGCGATGTCGGCGCTGCGTGAGCTGGAGAGCATGCCCTTGAGCCGCTCCAGCAGCGTGGGGTCGGTGCGCGCGTGCAGGATGTTCAAGATAGGTCTCTTTTCTGAATCGATCCATCCTGATAGATGGCGTACATGAAAGGGCGCGTCTCGGACGCGCTGATTTCCTCGATGCGCGGCCACGCCAGGAGTAGGCTATCCCGTAGTTGCTCCCAGGGATCGTTGCGGCGCATCATCGTAAAGCAGCCCACCTTGTATCTCAACAACACAGCGAACTCCACATCGTTGAAGCGGATGCGGTCATCTTTGGTCAGGACCGTCCAGCCACGACGTCCAACCTCGGCCAGCCAGTGCTCGTCGATGGTCGCTTGACCGAAATAGTCGTCATGAACAACAACATCGTGGCCGTGTTCCTTGAGTGCTTGAGGAACCTTGCGGCCGAAGTTCCGGTCGAAGAAATAGATCATGCCGCGGGACGACGAACGCCCTCAAACGCTAACGCAACCTCCAGTTGCTGGATGGACAGACGGAAATCATCGGCGGTCTCTTCGAGCGTTTCCCCTCCCACGTAGCGTTGCGCGAGTATGTCTGTTGCGATGCCCGTCCCGACGATGGTCGAGGCGCCAAAAGAGATGCGCGGATCGACCACCACGAGTCCATCCCGGCCGCGCGGATACCAGCGGATCGCCAGGCCCACGTCGTAGTCGAACCGCTCGAACTGCTCGGCAAGCGGTGGGGTCCAGACGCGCTGCCCATCTCGCGTCTCTAGCGCCTGCCAGAGTCCACGTCCGCTCTGTAGATGCGGCGCAAGCAGCGGGTAGCGGTCCTTGAAGTCCGGCAGGGCGAAAGGATTATCGTGCTGGAACACCGCGCGCAGGTCTTCATGCACGCGGTACGCGGCGTCTAGCTTTATTCCAGCCCGCCGGAAAGAGGCAATCAGCGCCACCTCGATCAGCTGCAGGTAGGAGAGAAGATTTGCATCTTCTTTGCCTTTACCGCGTGAGACACCATCGTCACGAGTCTGCTGCTCGGATAGGCGATAGCGGCGACACCAACTCGCAACGGTCTGCGGACTCGTCTCCGCGTATCGCGCCGCCTCGGCGTACTGATAAGAGTCCAGAGATAGCCTATCGATCCACGGCGCGCGCGGCCGGCGCGTGCGGATCGCCTCGTCGGTCAGCATCGCCACGGTCTCAGGGATCGAGCGATGCTCCTGCTCGGCAATCGACCGCACCTGCTCCTCGGTCGTCTCGGGCAATTGCACGTTGAGAGATGTCATCATTTTACTGTCGCCCCGACTATCCGGCCCAGCGCCATTACTGTGATTATGATCACACCGCTATGATCGTGATAATAGTCACGAATGCATCTGTAAATACAATAACGCATTCGCAACTTGAAAACGTCAGGCGCACCTGAAAATACGCGGAGTGGTAAGGACCGGGGTAGAATGCAGGCAAGTGGGCGTAAGGACATCAAAAGGATAGTGCTATGGTTCCTGATCAAGGGTTATCGCGACTCGTACCGATATGCTCAGGACTCCTGAAAGGCTCGGACGATGACGTGCTGGAGGGCGAGCAACCGGACTACCGGCTTGAGACTATCGACGACGACACGCGCCGTCTGTTGTTGCGTCTAGCTCAGGTACGCGAGGGCGACCACGACGTGTTCACAGACTACGACGAGGACCCGTTGTTCTCATAGCCTGTTGTCAAGACGCTTCATCGCTGCCTGATGCCACATCCATTCGTGAGCCCTCAATGACCGCGATCTCCGCCTCAGCCAATCCATAGAGGCCGTACACCATCTGATCGATCTGCCGCTCAATGGCCAGGGCTTGTTCCGTTAGCGCAGCAGTCTCGGCACGGGCGCTATGAAGCGCGGCCAATGCCCAGGACTGCATATCCTTGCCGCGTGCTTGCACCCGCTTGAGGAATGCTGTCTCGTCTTGGAGTAACCAAGGCCGCTCCAACAGGTTCTTGGACGACGGGTTGCCGACATTCAAGCCATTGTCCTTCAGTGAACGGATGAACCGTTCTACTCGAGGTCGTACAGCTCTTTAAGCGCCCGCGATCAGTTTGCTCTTGTAGAGCAAGCGTTGCAAGTCGACCAACTCGTGCAGCATGCCCAGCAGGTAAGCGCTGCTGCCGCAGGCGGGATCGACCACGGTCACCGACCTTCACGCTGTACAACATGTACTTGCCCTCAACACAAAAATCACGAATCGTTACCGTATACCAGTCTCTTTGGCCGATCAGCGCCGTCTATTCCAGGAGTGGCGGAGCGAGGTGTGTGCGGTGCTGCAAGCGGTGTAGACGCTATCAAGCAGTCCACGCTGCGGGCTAACATGCGCCACCGCCCGCTTGCGTTCCGAAACCTGACGCTTCCCGCACATGGGCGCGCGCCTGGTGGTCGATCGCCGGGACCGTCACCGTGGTAAACTTTTCCCACCAGGCGCGTACATCCCGATCAATCTCGGCATCGCCGCCGTCCAGCCACTGATCTACGTTCAGGATCGTCTCGTGATACACGGTCGAGAACGGGCCTACACTGGTCTCCTTGTCGTCGGCCCATTGGAGTGGGTCGTGACCTCCCATTTTCAATAACCTTTCCCGCTCCCGCGCGTCCCCTGGGCCGATCTGCAAATCCATGTCCAGATGGTCGTGCCAGACGTTGAACGTGAAGAGCAGCATCCGGCGCGACGTCGTCCACCCCCCATTGCTCTTATGGTGGTCAAGCACACCGTCCCACGGTAGATAAGCGACGCGGATGAATAGGGCGCGGTATCGGACCGTCTCGTTCCATGGGGCGTCGGGCGCAAAGTTCGCCGTCTGCGTCACCAGGCCCTCGATCAGGGCTCGCACCTGTTCGCGTCGGGTCTTCGCACGGCGGCTAATCTGATCGATCACCGCCCCATGCTGGGCATAGAGGCGTCGGCACAATGAATCGATGTTGTCGTCGCCCACAAACTTTCTCCTGATCAAATCGGCATAGTGATCGAGTAACACGCGGACCCCCGCATCTCTCTCAGGGTTAGGCTCCTTGGCCACCACTGTCAAGGCCTCGCAAACGTGTCTGTACCCAACCGGCACCCACTTATGATGACTGGGCGGCTCGGCGGCTGGTGACAGAAAAAGGGCGACGATGCGCCAGCGGATGCCGCATCGGCGGCGCACCGCACAGTAATACCGAAGCAACTGCTCGTCATGCTCCCGCGACCCCGTCTTGTTCTCGATGATAATGGCCAGCTTATTGGCCCCATCCAAGACAAGGATGTCGATGCGGCCGCGCTTGCCGTCCGTATCGACGTGATGAACTTCCGTCTCGACCGTCGCCGCCGTCATGTCGGCCGGGATAGGTCCGACCCGGTTCGTCGCGGCCTCAACAACCTGCAACAAGGCCTGGAGGACGGCATCGCCCAGGCCGTGCGTCTCATACGGGTTGAGCAGGAAAGCCAGGCAGGCCGAATGATCAACTTCCTTCCACCGTGGCCCAACGGCATCGAAAATGTTGAAGCGCGTGAGCATGCGCCTGAGGTGTTCGAGGCGTTCATCCACAACGAACGCCTCAATCGCTCGTCGTATGTCACGGTGCATCGATGATTCGTTTGTCACACTCCAACCTCCACGTCTCGCCCGAGACCGAAGACCCACGCATTGGAGCAGATCGCTCCAGCCCATGTATTAGGTCCCGCAACACGGATGACGTCGTACCCTGCCCTGGTCATTTCGAGCATCCGTCCTATGTGAGTCACACAATGGGTATCAGGCGGCGTGCCGATGGGCACGATGCAAACCGCTCAAGATGTCGATGATGTAGTTGCCGCAGCTTTCATGGATGGGGAAGCGCCAGGCGACCTGTTGTTGAGTACATCTCCTCGGACCATCGGCGAAACCTCGCCTATCCTTTCATGACGTGCAAGCTATCCCCATGCCGTTGCGGGGGTTTGTCGCTCCTGGCGCTGGTAGTAGGCCTTCACCCCCGCGATGGCTTGCTCCAGTGTCATCTCTCCCGCATCCACGCGACACACATATTCGTGGAGGAAAGGAGCAAGTTCTAGCCCGTCGAGGCGTATCGAGCCAAGCGCCTGGTCGGATCGTGCGAGGGAAAAGTCGGCCTTGGCGACGGTCGTTGTTGCTTGTTGCGTTGCCATGGGCGTCTTCTTCATTGCATAATGCCGTCTACACGTTAGTATAGATCATGCCACGGAGCGAAGGATGCCCTCGAACGCCAACGCAACGTCAGATGCAGGCAAAGCTGCGCGTAGATTGTGCAACGGATGACCCTGCCGGTAACGCCCATCGTGTGAGGCAAGACACAACGCCTGATATTACTCATCGCGCCTCTTTTTTCTGCTCTTGCTCCAGTCCTGCGACGATCCAGGCGCGCATCAGGGCCTGGCGGGAGGTGCGTCGTTGCCGCGCCAGCGCGTCGACGGCGGCGATCACGTCTTCGTGCATGATCAGTTGCACCAGGTCCATATGCTCGGCGTCGGGACGCTTGCGCGCCGTGGAACCTTCACGGCCGGGTCCACGCCCCATCTCCGGCGGCGGGTTGTGTGTGACATCCTCGCCCTCGAAAAAGTACGGCGCGCTACTGTGAGTGTCCCAAAAGTCTTGCTCTTCCGCGTCCGTCGCAAACTCCGGGAATGACCAATCGGGCATGGGAGGCGCCTCCTCACCGCGCACCGTGTACAACGTGATACACTACTCTGTCGCGGCTCTGACCACGATCTGTCAGGGCTCGACTACGGCCTGGTCATGTGCTCCTACTCTTTGGCAATGTGCGCGTTGCTCCGCGCCGCTTGTTCCCGTTCCAGCCCCGCGACGATCCAGGCGCGCATCAGCGCCTGTCGAGACGTGCGTCGATCTCTAGCTAGCTTATCGACAGCGGCGATCACGTCTTCGTGAAGGCGCAACTGTATCAGGTCCATGTGCTCGGCGTCGGGACGCCTGCGTGCTGTCGAGCCCTCGCGGCCGGGTCCCCGCTTCAGTTCGGGAGGCGGGTTATGTGTGACATCCTCCGTCCCTTCCAGATAGTACGTGCTATCGTGCGTGTCCCAGAACTCGCGCGCCTCCTCCTCAGTCGCGAATTCTGGCACCCGTTCAGGATAGCCCTCCGGACGTTGTACCTGCTGATCAGCCTTAGCGGTTACGGTCATACCATTTCTTCTCCTTAGCCGTCATGTCGCGGGCGCTGATGATACGAACAACTCCTGCCCGGAGGATACATATGGCAAGCAGATAGCGCCCATCATCAGTGTGGCCGAACACACGGTAGTAGCTGCCTTCTCGTCGCACATAGGCGCCATTGTAGAACACCTGTTCCGCCTCGTCAGGGTCGACATCGTGTCGCTCGGCGAGGTGTTCGACGTTGCCATCGTCCCAGTCGAACTCCGGGAACGACCAATCGGGCATAGGGGCCTCTCCACAAACCACACTGTGGCCAACGTGATACGCTACTCTGTCGCAGCTTTGACCGCGATCTATCAGGGCTCGGCTAGGGTCTGATCATGCGATCCTACTCATTGGCAACGTGCGCGTTGCTCCGCTCCGCTTGTTCCCGTTCCAGCCCCGCGACGATCCAGGAACTCATCAGCGCCTGTCGAGACGTGCGTCGATCTCTAGCTAGCTTATCGGCGGCGGCGATGATGTCCTCGTGCATGATCAGTTGCACCAGGTCCATATGCTCGGCGTCGGGACGCTTGCGCGCCGTAGAACCTTCACGGCCGGGTCCGCGCCCCATCTCCGGCGGCGGGTTATGCGTGACATCCTCCGTCCCTTCGAGGTAGTACGTGCTGTCATGGGTATCCCAAAACTCGCGTTCTTCCTCCTCGGTCGCAAAGTCTGGAACCTGTTCAGGATACCCCTCTGGGCGCTGCACCTTCTGCTCAGTTTTAGCGGTTACGGTCATAGACCCTCCTCTCACGAGCTGTCATATCGCGGGCACTGATGACGCGAACGTATGGCGCTCGCAGGATACACACGACGAGCAGATACCGCCCGTCATCGGTGCGGCCGAAAGCCCGGTAGCGATCACGACCGCGAACGACATAGGCACGATTGTAGAACACCTGCTCCGCCTCCTCCGGGAACACACCGTGCCGCTCGGCGAGGTGTTCGACATTGGCATCGTCCCAGTCGAAATCCGGGAACGACCAATCGGGCATCGGATGCCTCCGTGAGTTGCACTGTGTTCACATGATACACCGTCATGAGGCAAGACAGAGTGGAATCGGCAGCATGGCGGGGCCAGGCGCCGCCTCCCCCTCTCCCGCAGCAGAGAAAGGGGTGGGGTCCCGCTTGCGGGAGGGGTGGGTAAGGGCTAGTGTCCGTTCTTGCCGATGGCGTCCAAACGGCGCTGCACATGGGCGCGCACACGCTCGACTACCACGGCAAACTCCAGTAGCTCCTCGTAGTCGAAGCGCATCAGCAGGCCGCGTTCGACCAGACCAAGGTTGATCATCTGCTCGTCGGGGTCGTCGGTGACGACGAAGAAGTCGTCCTCGTAGATGTCGTTGCCGTCGCCGGCCGGTACATCGTCCATGATTTATGACACTCCGTTCGCGTGTGCGCCGGCCCCAATCAGGTCGCGCACCCGTTGCGCGGCCTCCTGCACATCGTCCACGATGATGTACTGGCTGCCTTCCAGCAGCTTGCGGCCGGCCTCCTGCTCGGTCCCGCTCAGGCGCACCACCACTGGCACGGGGATGGCCATCTGCTCGGCCGCGCCGAGCATACCCCTGGCCACCTCGTCCGCGCGCGTGATGCCGCCGAAGATGTTGAAGATGACGGCCTTGACCTCGGAATCGCTCAGCACCATGGTCAGCGCCTTGATGACCTGCGCGGCCTGCGCGCCGCCGCCGATGTCCAGGAAGTTGGCCGGCTTGAGCCCGTTGGCGTTGACCACGTCGAGCGTGGTCATCACCAGGCCCGCGCCGTTGCCGATGATGCCCACGTTCCCGCCCAGGTGCACGTAGGTCAGGCCCTGCTCGGCTGCCTGCCGGTCCATCTCGTTGTCGAACGACTCCTCGCGATATTCCGCCAACTCGGGATGGCGGTAGAGCGCGTTGTCGTCGATGTCCACCTTGGCGTCGGCCACCACGACCTGTCCCTCCGCCGTAATGGCCAGGGGATTGATCTCCACCAACAGCGCGTCCTCGGCCACCGAGGCGGCGTAGAGCTGGCGCAGTACCGCGATCAACGCGGGATGGCTGGCCTGATCGAAGCCGGCGTCGTAGACGGCCTCGCGCAGCAGGTAGTCGGGCGTGCCGAAGGCGGGGTCGAGCGCGATCTTGATGATCTTGTCCGGGTGTTCCACGGCGACTTCCTCGATGTCGACGCCGCCCATGGCGCTGAGCATCAGCACGAAGCGCTTGCTGGAGCGGTCGTTGACGATGCCCGCGTAGTACTCCTTGTCGATGTTGAGCGCCGGCTCGACCAGCACCTTGTGCACGGTCAGTCCCTTGATCTCCATGCCCAGGATCCGCTCGGCCACGGCGCGCGCTTCGTCGGGCGTCGAGGCGACCTTGACGCCGCCCGCCTTGCCGCGCCCGCCCGCCTGTACCTGCGCCTTGACCACCACGCGGCCCATGCCGCGCGCGGCATCTTCCACCTCCTGGGGCGTCGTCGCCACCACGCCCCGCGGCACCGGCATGCCCTGCTTGCGGAACAACTCCTTGCCCTGGTATTCGAGCAGCTTCATGAACTCTCCTCTGAGCGAGTTATTAGTCGTTAGCTATTAGTCGTTAGTTATTAGTCGTTAGTTGTTAGCCATTAGCTTTTAGCGGCAAGCCGATATATTGCAAAGGTCGAGCTGGCTGCAATCAAGAAAAACTAACGACTAATAACTAACGACTAACGACTAGAATAACGCTTGCTGGCGCGCGAGCAGCGCGCTATACCACGAGGCGCTGGGCACGTCGCGCCGCGCCACGTCAATCGACACATCCGCTATGCATTGTGCCAGGTCCAGGCGCAACCCGACCTGGTCGCGCGCTTTGCGCGGCGTGTTGTTCTCCTGGCTCAGGTGCGCCAGCCACAACCCGCGCCGGCGGCGCGGCACGCGCCGCAGCGACCGCTCCAGCAGGCGCGCGGTCTGGTCGTTGGAGAGGTGACCGCCCCGGCCCAGGATGCGGTTCTTGAGCGGCCAGGGATAGGCGCTGGAGCGCAGCGTCTCCGTGTCGTGGTTGGCCTCCAGCACGATCAGGTCGGCCGCGGCGATGTGCGGCTCCAACTCGGGCGCGTCATAGCCCACGTCGGTGAGGTGGCACATATGCCAGCCCTCATACTCCAGGCTGAACCCCACGGGGTCGCGCGCGTCGTGCGGCACCGCGAACGTAGTAACGGCCAGGCTGCCGAAGCGGTGCGTCGCGCCGGTCGGCAAGGTCTGAGTGGCGACGCGGGCCGACACCCTGAGCGAGGAGAGGGTGGCGCTGTTGGCGACGATCGGCGCGCCGTAGAGGCGCGACAGCGTCGCCGCCCCCGCCACGTGGTCGGAGTGCTCGTGCGAGGGCAGGATGGCGGCGAGGCCGCCGGGCAGCACGCCATGCGCCCGCAGCAGGGCGGCGAGCTGGCGGCCGGGCAAGCCTGCGTCGATCAGCACGGCGACAGGGCCGGTGCGCACCAGTAAGGCGTTTCCCGAGCTGCCGCTAGCCAGCGCCTTGACGTGGATGCCGTCCACCCCGCCGGCTGTCTCGCCGGCGCGAGGGGCAGCGGCGCGGGCGCTGGTCCGCGCGCGAGACGGTTGAAGAGTATCCACATCGTCATGGTAGCGACGCGCGCGGACGCCTGTCAAGGACCGGTAGAGCGGTAGAGCGGTCGCACGGTCTGTCGTACGCGGGTTGCACTGCCAGCGTCCAGGTATGATAGTATGCGTGGGCGGCGCCCTGGATCTGGATAGAGTAGGTAGATAGAGCGGAGGTCGCGGTGTGATGCGGTCGAGAGGGTCCTTCTGTACAACGTTCGCGGTCCTGACGGTCGCGATAGCGGTTCTGGCGGCCTTCCGGCCAGCAGCGACGAGCACGGCCGCTCCAGCGTCCGACCATGCTCTATCCGCCGCATCCGGGCTATCCGCCGCATCCGGGCTATCCGCCGCATCCGGGCTATCCGCCGCATCCGGGCTATCCGCCGCATCCGGGCTATCCGCCGCATCCGGGCTATCCGCCGGCTCAGCCCGTGGCAAGGTCGCGGTCTGGCTGACGACCACCGACGGGCGCAACGCCCTCACGCCCCAGCGGTCCCTCACCTTTGGGCACGACGGCCCCTACAATCCCCTGACCATTTCCGTCGACGAGCGCCACACCTACCAGCGCATCGACGGCTTCGGCGGCTCGATGACCGACACCTCGGCGTGGCTGCTCTACACCCAGATGTCCCCCGTGACGCGCGCTGTCGTCATGCGCCATCTCTTCGACCCCCAGAGCGGGATCGGTCTGAGCTTCTTACGCCAACCCATCGGCGCCTCCGACTTCACCCATGATGAGCGGCCCTACTCCTACGACGACCTTCCCGCCGGCCAGACCGACCCCCACCTGCGCCATTTCTCCATTGCGCACGACGACGCCTACATCATCCCCGCCCTCCAGCAAGCCCTGCGGCTCAATCCTGCTCTCAAGATAATGGCCACGCCGTGGAGCCCGCCGGGCTGGATGAAGGCCAATGGGTTGATGACCGATGACCATAACCTTGGTCCGCTGCTGCCCGCGTCGTACGCCCCCCTGGCGCGCTACTTCGTGCGCTTCATCGAGGCCTATCGGGCGCACGGCCTGCCCATCTACGCCATTACCCCCCAAAACGAGCCCGGCTTCGCCGTCCCGGCTTATCCGGGCATGATCCTCGCGTCCGGCGACGAGGGCAGGTTCATCGTGCGCTACCTCGCCCCGGCCCTGCGCGCGGCGGGCCTGCACCCCAAGATCCTGGCCTACGACTGGGACTGGGGCGGCGGCGTGGTCAGCAGCGGCTACCCGTACGACATCTTGACGGACCCGGCGGTCGCGGCCGACATCGACGGCATCTCGTACCACTGCTATAATGGTCCCCCCGACGCCATGACCGAACTGCACCTGGCTCACCCACGCAAGGACATCTACGAGGCCGAGTGCTCCGACGCGCTGCCCGCCGGCCGTCCGCCCGCCGAGATCGTGATCAACACGATGCGCAACTGGGCCAAAACGGTCGTGCTCTGGAACCTGGCCCTCGACACGCACGACGGACCCAGCTACGGGGGCGGCTGCGCCACCTGCATCGGCCTGGTCACGCTGGATCGCGCCACGGGTGGGGTGTCCTACACCCGCGACTACTATCAATTGGGCCACGTCAGCCGCTTCGTCCATCCGGGCGCCTACCGCATCGCCTCCAACAGCTTCGGCTACGCCAAATACGTCTCGCGCACCGTGCAAGACGTCGCCTTCAAGAACCCCGACGGCTCCAAGGCGCTGCTGGTGTACAACGGCGCGCTCATGGCCCGCACGTTCAAAGTGCGCTGGGGCGCCGCGTCGTTCACCTACACTCTACCCTCGCGCGCCACGGCCACGTTCGTCTGGAGCGGAGTCCCCACCCGTGGGGCGGTTACACCGCCGCGGCCGCCGGTCTATTACGCCATCGACGCCGGCGGTGGCGGGGCGGGACGGTTCATGCCGGACAGCTATGCCGACCAGGGGCGCGACCTCGCCGTGACCTCGACGGTCGAACTTCCGTCCGGCGGTGCGGCGCGGGGTTTCGCGCCCGAGGCGGTGTACCGTAGCGCCCGCTATAGTCCGATCGGCTGGGACTATACCTTCCCCGACCTGAAGCCCGGCGCCCTCTACGGCGTGCGCCTGCACTTCGCCGAGCTGCTGGTACGCCAGCGCGGCCTGCGCCACTTCAACGTCTCCATCGGCGACAGGCCAGCCCTGACCGACTTCGACATCATCGCGGCCGCCGGCGCTCCCAATAAAGCGGTGGTAGAGGAATTCATCGCCCCGGCCGATCGCGCCGGGCGCATCGTCGTTCGCTTCCGGCCCCTCGATCAAAGCCCTCCCATCGCCAGCGCGGTCGAGATCGTCGATCCTGCTCTCGTCCATGCGCCCAGACCGGTACCCGTCGTGCATCCCTGATGCTCATCGTCTAATTATAAGGACGCATACATGATGGAGCGGGACACGACATCGCACGACCAGATCTTCAAGGACATCCTGCGCGCCTTTTTCCACGAGTTCCTGACACTCTTCCTGCCGCTGATCGCGGCAAGCATCGACCCGGACGACGTTGTATTTCTTGACCCGCAGACCTTCACCGACGTGCCCCAGGGGCGTAGTCGCACCGCCGATGTCGTGGCTCGCATCCATCCCCTGTCTGCCGACGACGAGCCCGAGGCCGTGCTATTTCACGTCGAGGTGCAGTCGCAGCCCGATCCTACCCTCGACGCCCGCGTGTGGGAGTACAACGCTGGACTGCGCCAGCGTCATGGGCAGCGCGCTATCTCGGCGGCATTGCTGCCCTTCGGCAGCGTTGCAGGCGCCCGAGGGGTCGCCAAGGTGCGCTATGTCGAGACCCTGTTCGGCGAGGATTACACCCTTCTGGAATACTGGCGGATCGGGCTGCGCAACCTCGCGGCGGATACATACGTCGCGACTGGGTCGCCCCTGGCGGTGGCGCTAGCCGCGCTGATGCGGCCTCAACCGGGCCCGGAGGGACGCGCCAACCTCAAGATCGCCATCGTGCGGCGCCTGCGCGACAGCGGCCTCGACGATGCGCGGCTGTTCTTGCTGGTAAACTTGGTGGAGACGTATCTGGTGCTGGACGCCGGCGAAGAAGCGGTGCTACGGGCGCGCTTACGCGCGGAAGGAGGCGACGACGTGGAGGCAACCGAACTAACCTGGGCCGATCGCATGATGCAACGTGGCCGTGAGCAGGGCATCGCGCAGGGCCGTGAGCAGGGCATCGCGCAGGGCATCGCGCAGGGCATACTCGACACGAAACGGGAGATGACCGCTAATCTGCTACGCGCGCGCTTCGGCGCGATCCCGGCGGCCCTGGAGGCATGCCTGGGCGCCGCCGACATGGCGACGCTCGACGCGCTGTTCGAGCGCGCCGCGACCGCCAGCAGCGCGGCGGAGATGTTGTCCGACTCGTAGCCGTACAGACGGAGTACGTCTTGCCGAGGCCAACGCGCTATTCTATGCGCCAAGCGTGCCGAGTGCGTGCGTGACATCTGCTCGCGCGGTGTCAAGACGGTCGTCCGGGACGACCGCGAGAGCAAGGCCGCACTGGCCCGCGACGGCACTGGGAGACGTGAGCATAAACGCGCGCCAGGTGCGCGCGGGGGCGCGTTGAACGAATGCCGCGAGGTCCGCGACGGTGGCCGCGGGATTGTTTCGCCGAAGGTAGGCGGCGAGGCCCTCGACGATCTGCGCGCTGAGGTCGATCTGGCCCGGCGTCTTGTTGTCGGCTCCGGCCTGCCTCAGCAAGGCCAGGGCAAAGGCCTGCCCCTGCCCATCGGGCGGCAAGGGCGTTTCCGGTCCGATCATGATGCCGACCTCATGTCACCTACTCACCCGCGCCCGCGGACTCCGCCCACTGGTCGACAAACGCGTCGAGGTCGGGGTGGGCGGAGCGCGCGCGCCCCACGATCGCGTGAGCGTCCTGGGCCTGGGGCGTTGCAATCCCCGCCTCATCGTGCAGCCAGGCGCGGTAGTGCCGCGTTGCCTCATCTTTTTCCACTATCTCGGGCCAGCCTTTGCCCAGACCGGCGAGCCCCGGTCCCAGGGCGAGCAGCCCGAGGAACTCGTCGAGCGTGTCGGTGAGCACCGTATTACCCGTCGCCTCGCTATCGAGGTAGACGATGGGGGCCTCGTCGAGCGCCTGGTGATCGTGCCGCCAGTATCCGTAGAGGGATAGGCGCCGATCGGCCGCGAAGATCACGAACTGATCGGCGGCCTCGTGATCGCCGTCGAACCAGGCCAGCGCATCGCCGCGGCCCGACTCCGTGAGCCTGAGGTCGCCCACGATCAGCCTGCCTCCCCCCTCCTCCGCATAGGCGCATAACCGGACCAGAGGATCGGGGATGGGGGCGCCCGGCGGGAAATTGGCCTGTAACGCCTCTAGTTGCATGCTATTCTCCGTCTTTATCCCGGATTTTTCAGTCGCTCCAGATTCTGGTTCTTGATGCGCGTCTCGCCCTCGAGGACCTGATGGCGCACCCAGTTGATCAGCGTATCCTTGTCGGCCTGCGTCAGGGGCAAGTGGTGGATGTCGTCCCACACCGGGTCGTTGTTCGGCCGGTTGACCACGGCGCGCATCGCGTCGACGTCTTTATGCAGCTCTTCTCTCAGGACCCGGATGGCCGTCGTCCGCTGCGCCTCCTGGTCGTGCCCTGCGTTGTGGACCTCGGAGGCGAGCCTGGCCCGGCCGACGGCCAGCGTGCGCCTGCTCTTCCCACCGTAGGTGCGCCCGGCCTTGTGACGGTTTTCGTGCAGGTTGATGGCGATGCCGCCGGGGACGTGCGCGGCGTCGCTGCCCACCACGTGCTGGATCTCGCGGCCGGCAAAGGCGGGCAAGCGGGAGACTTCCACCAGCATCTCCGCCTGCGGCTGGTGGTCTCCCGTCATCATATCCTGCGTCTGGGCCGGCATCTGATCGTAGCGGCCCACGATGCCCTCGATCTTGTAGCGCCTATCGAAGACGGCGATGTCGACCCGTCTCAGGATACCCTGGATGATGCCGCACAGTTCGTTTTCTTTGCCGGCCAGCTCGTGATACTGCGCCTTGGCGTCCTTCCCCTCCCCTTCGAGTCTCACGACCTCGGTGGCAAGCCTCGTCATCTCCGTCACGAGCGACCGCCCGCGCGGGATGACCGTCTTGTGCGCGGCGGGTATATCGGCGCTGTTGTGGGCGTCGTTCAAGAACTGCGTGACCGGCGTCGGCGTACTGGACATCATGATCACGGGCGCATTGTGGTGCGACCCTTGTGCGTTGATCCAGAGCTTGTGCTGCTCTCCACCGGCCTCGAACCGTTGCTGCGGCAACTCCTCGGGCCGGGGAGCGTGGGGCGTCGTCGTTCCGGCGCGCCCACCCTGGCGACCGGGAGCGCCGCTGGCGCCGCCGAGGAGACGGCTGGGGATGTGGCCGACGATAAAGTCGATCAGCCTGGTCAGGGCGGCGTCGATGCGCCTGCGGATGCTCTCCAGGAACGCCTTGACGCGGCCGCCGATCGTGTCGATGTTGACGCCCAGCAGCCGGAACAGGAACTTGAGCACCAGCGGCAGCGTGCGGGCCATGGCGTCCTCGATGGACTGAGCCGCCGGTCCGATGTCCCCGGCCATGATCCGCCCCAATGCGGCGATGACCCGGTTGACCAGCGCCGCGATCTCGTCTATGTGCGAGATCAGAAAGGAGATGCCTTCGTAGATGGACATCAAGGCCGAGGCCACCCCCGCCCCCGGCACGACCATCGAGATGAGCTTGATGATCATCCTGGGCAACATCTGCGTCTTGAGCCAGTCGCCCACCTGCTCGAGCAGCAGGCCGGTCAGGTCGCCAACGCCCTCCACGAGGTGGTGGGCAAAGGCGAGCGGTCCCTTGCGCAAGTCCTGCGCCAACGAGGCGACCGGTCCCAACTCCTGCGAGCCGGCCTGGACCAGGGCGACGACCCTGTTGCCATGCGGCCCCAGGCGGGAGCGAAGCAGCGAGACCAGATGGTCCCAACCCAGGTTGAGCAGGTCGAGGGCCAGGGTGATGACGCCGGGCGCGTCGAGGCTGAGGTGCGCCGGCAGCGTGACCCCCGCGCCGAAGAGGCCGTTCGTCAGCAGCGAGATCAGGCCCTCCTTCAGATGGGCGCCGATGTGCTGCACGAACCCGGTCCCACCCTGTTTCACGGCCTCACCGAGGTTGTGGAGGAACGTGCCCGGGTCGCGCAGGATCTGCATCATGGCCGCGCCCGCGTTCTTGAGCGCCTCGTAGACCCGTTCGCCCATGGGGCCGAACGCGGCCATGATGGCCTGCACGGCGACCCCGGCCACTTCTCCCACGGCGCCCCTGGCGAAGCTCACCAGTTGGTCGAGGACGCCGGTGAAAACGTTCGTGACGCGGTTGACATCGTCCACGACGTTTACGCTGAGCGAGGTCAGGACCTCTTCCAGGCGGTGGGGGAGGGTCATCACCACCCGACTCAACGTGACCAGGTGCGCGTTGAACCAGTCGAAGGCCTTCGACAGCACATGATGCTGCTCCAGTTTCTGGAACAGGTCCAAACCGCCGGGCGCCAGCTCGAGCACGGCGTGGGCGAGCGACGTGGGGGTGCGTGCGACTCTCTGGCCGGTGAACGGGTCCTGTCCGAGCAATATAGTGAGCAGGGTGTAGCCCGGCAGCTTGCGGACGGTCTCGGACACCCTGCGTTTGACCTCGTCCACGATGGCGTGGCCCGCGTGCGTGATCGTGTCCCACAGATCCCCCAGACCGGAGCGTCGCACCGTGTCATCCGGGACGCGCAACACGCCGGTCGCGCTCGGGACAAGGGCCAGCGCGGGGTCGTGCTGGCGCGCGATGCCGGCGCCGGGCGTGGTGGCCGGGGCCAGCAGGGTCTGCTCCTGGCGCTGCAAGGTAGTGGTGACGCGGTGGGCGGTGGCCTCGGCCTCCACCTCGTGCCGGTCATCCGCCGCGCCCACCGTCATCGTTCCCCCGCCGGCGGTGGCGCCGCTCATGCCCAGGGAGCCCATGCGCTGCTGCACCACGTGGGTCAGCTCGTGCGCCAGCAGGTGCTGACCCGCCAGGGTGTGCGGCTGGTACGCCCCCGCGCGGAAGAAGATGTCCGAGCCCACGGTGAAGGCGACCGCCGCCACGCCCCGGTTGAGCGTGTCTGCCTCGGGGTCGGCGTGGATGCGCACGGGGGAGAAGTCGACCCCAAACACGCCCTCCAGGCCCCGGCGGACCGTGGCCTCCAGCGGCTGGCCGCCCCCGCGCCTGGCCTGGATGCGCCCCGAGAGAGCGGGGCTGAGCGCGCCGCCTTCCCGACCCACCTCCGCCTGCGCCTGCACCACGCCCGCCTCGCCCATCGACGCGGCCGGCAGGGAGACGCCGCCCTCCGCGACCGCGGCCGCCTGCCGCGCCAGGCGCTCCTCCCGCTTGCGCGCCAGGTACGCCGCGCC
>JAABUZ0100000825.1_pt1 | contig 67899 bp, 68 predicted proteins | sample 5562091 | NCBI WGS metagenome assembly JAABUZ01 (sample SAMN12813069, study PRJNA571459) | rock metagenome | isolation source: Antarctica rocks | place: Antarctica: Victoria Land, Linnaeus Terrace sud | collected 2015-12-21 | reverse complement strand
ACCAAACGCAGTCTGCGGCAAAAAGCGAAACGGGCGGCTATGGATAACAACTATATGCTTCAGGTATTAGCATCTGCGTCACCTCAATAGCATAAAAAGCTACACTTTTTCTTGCGCTTACCCTGGAAGTTAACCTAGGTTTTTATCAGCGCACTTCTCCTACCCACCTAGGGATGTTTAATAGACTGACTGAAGAGGCTCTCTTAGGCAGGGGAACTCCAGGGGAAAGAAGAAAAAATTGTGTCGATATACCCGACGCGCTCCACAAGATAGCCTTCCCCTGCTTCTTCTTGACTTTTAAGCAGGGGAAGTGCCTTGTCTGCGTACGCCTTACCCAAAAACCGAAAATTTTGTCGCAGCCGACTGTTATTATGATAACAAAACTAGTCCTAGTTTTATACTCGCTCAGGCATTTATACTCCCCCTGCCAAGGCGAGGGTGGAAAATCCTGCGGGAAGGTCAACTACCCCGACCTTAGAGGTCGGGGCTTGGAACAGCCGGGTTTCAACTAAGAGTTGTACTAGCCCACTGAGTCTCGGTCTGTTACGGACTTCCGATTGTTTCCCTAGATCGGATTGCCTCTAAGCCCACTGGTTATGGGCGCTTGCAGAAAGGACATGCTGGCTGAGATGGGCTAAGGGACTGACTACAAGCACGGGTGGATTATCTCCTTGTTCCGTGCGTTTTAATCGCCCCACTGAGGCGGCAATATCGGTAGCTGCTCTCTGCCACATGCCAACAGGGATGCCACAAAGAAAATCCTCTTTGTCAGCGAAACGGGTATTTCTAACCAAACTTTTTTTCAAGAGTATCAAAGATCCTGTCCGCCATTCCTCCTCACCCTATAGAGGGGATGGAGAATCCTGGCGGTTGAAGTTGAAAAGATAAGTGTGATAGGAATCTATCCTAGCCACATCCACTGTTATCAATATGCCAGACAAGTCCGTCTCCCAATCGCCGCCTTCAGGACTCCAGCAAATTGCCGTTGCTTTTCGGTTCGCAGGCTGGATTAGCTTCTGGATTCAGTTAGTACTATCAGTTATTTCAATCGTAGTTTTGCTGTTTGCCGGTTTTAGTCGGAACGTGGGTCCCCAGAATGAGCAAAGTCTGGGAACTGGGTTCGGCATTGTTTTGGCAGTTAGTGGAGTCGTGACGCTGGGCTTAGGTGTCTATCTGGCTTTCCGTTACACCCGAATTGGCAGACGGCTGCAATCCTCTAATGCAAACCAGCGTCCGCGCAAGGCAGATACAATTCAAATCCTGCGGCTGGGATTAATCGTTAATTTAGTGGGGATGTTACTGACTATCGTGGGAGCACAAGCCATTGTTGGCATTCTCCTTGTTAAATCTCTGTCGCTGCCTCAAGGGGTAGGGGCGGCTTTCTACAACCCCCAACAGACCATCCGCCCACTGGATATTTTTGTGGTACAGGCGAACACCAATACAGTTGGTGCCCACTTTGTCGGGCTTGTCGCTTCGCTTTTTCTACTCAGTCGTGTGAATCGGTGAGTCCAGTCCTTGCAGCTTGTTTCCCACGCCCTGGGAACTGGCTTTCCCGTTGGGCAGTAGTCAACGAACAGGTCGCAAGTGATAAGTCGGCACGTCTAAGTACCCACGCCTTCAGGCATGGACTTGTAATTCGTCTTTAATTGCGAGTTGCGACTGCTGTATGCTGATTTAGTAGCAGAAAAAGCGAATATAAAAATCTGTGCTGGATATTAAGCAGATCCGGGAAAATCCACAAGCTGTACAGGAGATATTGAATCGTCGCGGCAACTACGACATTCAACCGATGTTGCAGTTGGATCAGCAACAACGGGAACTGGAAGCGACGCGATCGCAACTCCAAGCCCGTAGTAACGAAATTGGCAAATTAGTTGGGCAAAAAATTAAAGCTGGTAGTAATCCTCAAGACTCAGAGATTGAAGTTCTGCGCCAAGAAGGCAACGTAATCAAAGCCCAGCTCAGTCAACTGGAACCGCAGGAAAGAGACCTGAAAACCCAGATCGAAGCACTCTTATTAGCACTGCCTAACTTACCAAGCGACTCTACCCCCATCGGCAAGAGTGAGGAGGAGAATGTGGAAGTGCGGCGTTGGGGTGACGAGTACATTCCCAAAAGCCCTGATATCCTCCCCCACTGGGAAATTGGCGAACGCTTAGGTATTCTCAACTTCGAGCGTTCTGTCAAAGTCGCCCAAAGCCGTTTTGTCACCCTAATCGGAGCCGGTGCTGCTCTCGAACGGGCACTGATTCAATTCATGCTTGAGCGACAAATAGCAGCCGGGTATGTGGAGGTAATGCCCCCGGTTTTGATTAACACCCAGTCGCTCACAGCGACGGGGCAGCTGCCCAAATTTGCCGAAGATAGCTTCAAATGCGCTGAAGATGACCTGTGGCTCAGTCCCACAGCGGAAGTTCCAGTCACTAATCTTTACCGGGATGAAATTATATCAGCAGAAGACCTGCCGATCTACCACTGTGCCTACACCCCTTGTTTTCGCCGCGAAGCCGGTAGCTACGGGCGAGATGCTCGGGGTTTAATTCGACTGCATCAATTCAACAAAATTGAACTGGTGAAATTTGTCCATCCCAGCACCTCTGAGCAGGAGCATCAACAACTGGTGCGGGATGCTGAAGCGATATTACAGGCATTGGAGTTGCCATACCGGGTGATTGAATTATGTACCGGCGATCTAGGGTTTGCAGCTGCCAAGTGTTATGACTTGGAAGTTTGGCTGCCGTCAGCGCTTAGGTATCGTGAGATTTCCAGCTGTTCCAATTTCAGGGATTTTCAAGCGCGGCGTGGTAGCATTCGCTTCAAGGAGGCTGGCAAGAAGGGAACCCAGTTTGTACACACTCTTAATGGTTCTGGCTTGGCTGTGGGTCGCACGATGGCGGCGATTCTGGAGAATTATCAACAACCAGAGGGGACAGTGCGGATACCAAAAGCGCTGCAACCCTACCTGAGGCGTGAGGTGCTTACAGGTGTAGCATCGTAGAATTGAAGAAATGTAGATTTTGATTAATTTTTCTATGTCAGTTTTGGCAGCGATCTCAGTATTAGCTCTTCTGATCGTGGTACATGAACTGGGACACTTTATCGCAGCACGGTCTCAGAGCATCCACGTCAATCGCTTTTCTTTAGGCTTTGGTCCCACTCTATGGAAATACCAAGGTAAAGAAACCGAGTATGCTATCCGTGCCATTCCACTGGGTGGCTATGTCGGCTTCCCGGATGATGACCCCGATAGCAAGATTCCTCCCAATGACCCGAATCTCTTGCGCAACCGCCCCGTCCTCGACCGGGCGATCGTGATCAGTGCTGGAGTGATAGCAAACTTAATTTTTGCCTACTTCCTCCTGGTGGCGCAGATAGGAACTGTAGGCGTCCCGGACTTTAACTATCAGCCTGGGGTAATCGTCGCAAATGTAGTTCCAGAGGCGACTTCTGCGGCAGCTAAGGCTGGTATTAAACCAGGAGACATCGTTTTGGCAGCAGACGGTAAAAAACTGGATGCTTCCCAGGAGGCGATCAAGTCTCTAACTCAAGTGATTCAAGTACATTCTGATCAGCCGCTACAGCTGACAATTCAACGGGAGAACGAAACACTTTCTCTGAAGGTAACACCAGAGCCAGGAGGCGATGGTAAAGGCCGCATTGGTGTAGCGCTAGCTCCTAATGGTAAGTTAGTGCGCCACCGCGCCGCTAACGTAGTAGAAGCTTTTCGCACCGCTGCCGTCGAATTTCAGCGGATTGTTATTCTCACGGGTCAGGGTTTCGTGCAGTTGATTAGTAACTTCAGCCAAACAGCCGATCAAATAGCCGGTCCCGTTAAAATTGTGGAAATTGGAGCAAGCATTGCTCAGTCAGACGCAGCTAATCTGTTCCAATTTGCTGCTCTGATCAGCATTAACCTTGCCATTATCAACATCTTACCCCTACCGGCCTTGGATGGAGGTCAGCTTGCCTTTCTGCTAATTGAAGGATTGCGGGGAAAACCATTACCCACGAAAATTCAAGACGGTGTGATGCAAACCGGGCTAATGGTATTGTTGGGTTTGGGGATATTCTTGATTCTGCGTGACACTGCCAATTTGCCCTGGATTCAGAAGTTATTCCAGTAGGTGTAGCGCCTTGTGCCTACCCCAGGCTTTCCCCTCAGAACGTCACCGCTCGCCAAAGCGCGATTTTTATGAGCATTACTCGTAAATGGCCAGCTAAAAAGCAGCGTGCCTTAGAGATTCTGATTCGTCTGAAGCGCCTCTACCCAGAGGCACCCTGTACACTTAACTACAAAACGCCAGTGCAGCTGCTGGTGGCAACAATTCTCTCAGCTCAGTGTACAGATGAGCGGGTGAATCAGGTGACACCAGCATTGTTTCACCGTTTTCCTGATGCAGTCGCCCTGGCAAATGCCGATTTGTCAGATTTAGAGAACCTAGTGCGTTCTACAGGGTTCTATCGTAATAAAGCCAAGAATATTCAAGCCGCCTGTCAAATGTTGGTGACGGAATTTGGCGCTCAAGTGCCGAAGCTGATGAAACAGCTCATGCAACTGCCAGGAGTGGCGCGGAAGACAGCAAATGTGGTTCTCGCCCATGCTTACGGCATTAACGTTGGGGTAACGGTGGACACCCATGTAAAGCGTCTCACTTACCGCTTGGGATTGACTGAGCATACAGAGCCGATTCGCATCGAACGAGATTTGATCCGGTTATTGCCGCAGTCGGATTGGGAAAACTGGTCAATTCGGCTAATCTACCACGGTCGAGCCATCTGTAAAGCACGCAATCCGGCTTGCGACGCTTGTGCACTCTCCGATTTATGCCCCTCGGCTAATCTGCAAGTAGCTGATACGCCTCCCAGTCTTGCCACCTCTGGGTAGAGGAAGAGATCTCTCTTCGGTAATCCATCGGATAAGATGGAAAATAGTGTTTTTACTGCAAAGCAATCGAAGGATTTATGGCTAAAAAGAGCATGATTGAGCGCGAGAAAAAGCGCGAGAAGATAGTGGAAAAGTATTCCGACCAGCGGCAGGCGTTGATAGAACAGTTTGAGAACGCAACTTCTCAACGCGAGAAGTTGGAGTTACACCGGCAAATCCAACAGCTACCCCGCAATAGCGCTCGTACCCGCCTACGGAACCGCTGCTGGGTCACTGGTCGTTCTAGAGGCTACTATCGGGATTTTGGGCTTTCTCGTCATGTGTTCCGAGAATGGGCTCACGAAGGTCTTTTGCCGGGAGTGGTCAAAGCCAGCTGGTAGAACTACTAAGCTATGAGTTATGAGTTATAACTCATGTTCAAAGCTACTATTGACCACAGCAGCGATCAACTCCAAGACTGTCTAAGAGTAGATCGCTGACTGCATTAGCGATCGCAAACTCCCCATAGAAACTTTTCGAAAAATCAAAAGCCTGCATCTCTGTCACCAGAGCAATGACGAGAGAACCCAGGTCATTTTCCCCTTCCATCCGCTGCCGGACAAATATCTGAGCTGCTCGCTGGGCAATATGCTGATTGACTGGCTCTGGGAGAAATTCCTGATCAAGCCACCGCTGCAAAACTTCTTGCAACCATTTGCCCTCTTGCTGGGGATTTTGAGCCGGTGGCAGGGTGATAGGTGGAAGCGGTTCTGACATTTTATCGCTCAGCTATGATAAACGCGAAACTTTGCGTCTCTACAATTATGGTTCCAAAAGTACTCGCATTATCTAGTTTCTAAGCCAGCGTTCATGCAATCAGGTCAGCCGTTAACACTAATAGGCTGATTTGTCAATATTTGCAAAAACAATTTATACGCAGCTGATTTATGGAATTTGACATTCCTGCCATCATCCAGGGGTATGCTCAAGGCTATTTTCTCATGGCTGATGAGAACGATCACTTGGGCTGGTATTCCAGTCGCGATCGCACCCTAATTCCGTTGGATGAACGATTTCATTACCCAAAGTCACTGCGACGCGTTCTCAACTCTGAGCGTTTTACCGTTGCGATCAACCGCGACTTCAAGGCTGTAGTGGCGGCGTGTGCTGACCGAGAAACGACTTGGATTTCACAAGAGTTACAAGAAATTTACTGGGCACTTTATCAAACGGGCTGGGCTTATAGCTTCGAAACTTGGCAGGGCGACCAGTTGGCTGGGGGAATTTTAGGGATTGTGATTGGGGGAGCCTTCATTGGTGAATCGATGTTCTATCAGATTACCGAAGGATCTAAGGTGGCGATGGTAAAGTTGGTGGAAAGATTGCGCTCACGTCGGTTTGTTTTCTTTGACGCCCAAATGATGAACCCCCATCTAGAGCGATTTGGAGCTTATAGAGTCAACGAGAAACAATATCAATCGCTGCTCAGACAAGCATTGCAGTGCCGGTGTTCTCTGGAATAACAAAGAAACATAACTGCTGTGTCCTTGTGTCACTACTGCTTTTGTTCTTCAGACAAGCCACTTATGCGATTAAGGGGCCAGAAGCGGACAACTGCTCGACCAATTATGCGATCGCTCTGGACAAAGCCCCAGTAATGACCGTCGTAACTATTGTTCCGATTGTCTCCTAGAACCAGATAGGAGTTGGGAGGCACAATCTGTGGACCCCAAGCATAATTCGGTTTATCTGCGATGTAATTCTCTCGCAAAGGCAGATTGTTAATGTATACCCGCCCCCCTTTAACCTCAACCTGATCTCCCGGTAACCCAATAACTCGCTTGATAAAGGGGTCGTGGAGATTTTGTTCCTCGATCACCGCCTCAGGCGGGTTAAATACCACAATGTCGCCCCGCTGTGGATTTGTGAAGTGATAGCTGAGCTTATCTACCATCAATCGGTCATCAATCTTTAGCGTTGGCTCCATTGAGCTGGACGGAATAAAATAGGATTGCGCCACGGCTGTGCGAATGCCAAAGGCTAAAAATAAGCTCAGCCCCATGGTCTTCATACCTTCAACCCACAAATTCTCTTGATTTGGCGGCTGGACGTTGCGCTCAGGCATAGGCGTTATAATTACTTAAATTCAAATGGAAGTGTGACTGTAAATTTTGTACCGAGCCCAAGAGCACTGGTAACCGCGATTTTACCACCGTGTAAGTCTACAGACTGCTTGACAATGGCTAGCCCTAGTCCTGTACCAGGGATGTTACCAACATTTTTCGCTCGATGGAATGATTCAAACAGTCGTTTTTGGTCTTCTGGGGGAATGCCAATGCCCTCATCTTTTATCTGGAAGATTGCCTCTCCAGCCTGATAAGCGAGTTCAAAATGGATAGTGCTGCCTTGAGGTGAATATTTTATAGCATTTGAAAGTAAATTGCTGAGGATATGCTGCAGCAGGTTTTCATCTACATAAGCAAGTGTGTATTGTTCTTGACTGACGAAGACAATTTTGTGCGTGTTACCACTACCAAGTTGGATTTCTGTCACCAGTTCGCTACAATATTTTGCCAGATCATGTGGTGCTGGGTTAAAATTTTGTTTCCCCACAGCTGCTTTACCAATTAGCAGAACATCATCTAACATTCTGGTCATCTTTCTAGAAGCTGTTTGAATTCGCTGGAAAAATTCGTGTTGCTTCTCAGCAGACCATTTGTCACTGGAACGCTCGAGAATTTGTGCAGAAACTGAGATGACGTTCAGTGGGTTGCGAAACTCGTGGGATACCATCGAGACAAAGCGGGATTTGAGTTCATTAGCAGTCTTGAGTTCCAGCGACATCTGTCGCGATCGCAACAGAATTTCCACCCGCGCCTGCAATTCCACCTTCTCAATCGGTTTAGTGACTAATTCATCAACGCTCTGCCACAGGTGCCGAGTAATCATTTTCACATCTGGGCGAAGAGTGATCAGGAGAAAGGGTAGAAAAACTGGCTGCTCCGCCTTTTTTTTCGCTTGCACCCATTCCCAAATATGATCTAAGGAGGGACCGTCTAAGATGCATAGGTCGAAAGGCTCGTCCATTAGTGGCACAGCATGCCCTGCCCGTACCCCAGGTTCGCTCAGTACCACCTCATAGTGCATCTCCAGCCACTCTGACAGCAAGCGGCGGTTTTCTTTATGCTGCAAAAAGAGTAGAATTCGGCTCATCTTTCATCCTGCTTTGGCGGCTCGACCCACTCTGGGATGCCTCTAAGGATGCCACGTAACCCGGTGAGTGGCTTGCCTACTTTGATACCGTAGCGGCCAATTTCAAACTCGCGCAGGGTTTTCTCAAAGCCAGTCATCCGTTTCTTCAGCACTCCAATCACCTTACGGATCTCGCCTTGCATCTCCATATAGCGCAGGAAAACAAGGTTGTCCCCTATATAACTAAGGCCAATTTCAGTGGCTCGGAAATCACCAGTTATACTTTCCACTTCGTTGACCAAAATAACGGCAACGCCCATGTTTTGCAAATATTTGCATATAGCATGTACATTTCTGATCAGATCATCGCCCGGGACAGAGAGACGATAGCCGGAGATGCTGTCAATCATCACAATGCTCGCATGAAGCTCCTCGACTTCGTGACGCACCAGGTTGGCGAACTCGTCGGGCGTGAATTTCAGGGGTTCCACCTGTACGACTGAAAGCGTACCGCGATCAATCATTTTGTGGACAGGAATATTGATGGCTTCACAACGACGTAGGAGGGTTTCCATCCACTCCTCAAAAACGTAGACTACTGAACGCTCGCCTCTGCCCGCCGCTTCTTTCATAAACTGAAGTCCCAAAGTGCTTTTGCCTACACCACTGGGGCCGCTAATGATGCTGATCGTACCGCGCTCGAATCCGCCGTGCAGTAGTTCGTCCAGTTCCGGTACGCCGGAGGAAATTGTCTCAATTGCAAATTCTTGCTTGTACACTTCAGGCATTAAATGGGGAAAGACCTCCATCCCTGTCAGGGTCAATCGCATCGAGTGGTCACCACTTCGAAAGGCGGAGCCGCGAAACTTGGTCACGCTCATGGTTCGTCCATGGGAAGAAAAGTTCAGGTGAATGACTCCATCACTCATGAACTGTAGATCGTTGTCAGGAGCCTCAACGCTCCCTTCGGAACTGAAAAGCACTGTAGCGCCTTGTTCCGCCAAAAAGCGTAGGAAAGACAACACTTGCTTGCGAAACTGGAAGGCGTCAGTGGATAGGTAGCGCAACTGAGTCATGGCGTCCAGAAAGATCCGCTGTGGTTTGAGTGTCTCTACCTGCTCAATTATTTTTTGAGTTGTCGGTTCTCGTTCCACCTCGGCTGGTGAGAAGATGTCATAGGTCTGCACCTGGGCGAAGAATTCCGAGCTAGGGCTGAGGTCAAGAAAGACGATATATTTCGGATCAAAACCAAGCGCTTCAGCATTCTTGCAGATCTGCTCTGCCGGTTCTCCCAAGGTGATGAACAAAGTCTTTTCGCCATTAGCTACGCCAGCATTTAGAAAGTGCAATCCCAGCGTAGTCTTACCAGTACCAGGACCGCCCCGCACTAGATAGGCTTGTCCTGGAATGAGGCCGCTATAAAGAACCTCGTCTAGACCGGGAATACCTGTAGATAAGCGGTCTTGAAGCATTTCAGTTTTTGTGCCTTCCTAGTGAAACATCTACCTATAGAATGAAATGTTGGAGAAAATGGTTGAGAACTATACAAGTATAGTTTGCTCAAGCTGACGGCGCGACCTTTAAGCTCAAGCAGCCTAGTTTTTAACCAAAGGGGACATGATGCCTGAAAACAGTGGTAGTGATGCCAGCAACCAAGAGGATCTCAGTACAATCAGCGGTGACGTAACGAATGCTATTAATCAGTTACCGGAGTCCGCTCAAGCTGGTTTACCTGGAATCAGAGAACTGTTGACTCAATTGCACAGCAGGATTGAGGGTAACAATGACTTGCCTGATGGAGCGAAAGCTGAAGCACTACAGCAGGTGAAAGTTTTAGCCGACGCTGGAAAAAATCCTCAAGCAGAGTCAAAGCGATCGCATGCAGCAACAGCGATCAAAGCATTGCGAGTCATGTTCAAAGAACCCAAGTCCACCAACTTTATTGAGGCGTGTACTCAGCTATTGCCGGACATTGCCGAGATATTCGGCTTGGAATAAAAGAGGTGAGACAGCGCTCTTTGGAGGGTTGCCCTCGTGCCGGCTCTGCTTTCCCGTTGGGCTCTAGGAGCAGGGGATCTCCTGGAGCCTCAACAGGCGGTGATAACGGGAGTCTTCTCACAGTTAAAGCTAAAATTAAAAAAATAGCACCGTTCGAAATAAAGCTGTATTAGAGAGTCAGAGTTACATGCCTTCTGAAGTTGCAGTAGCCAAGAAAAAGTTAAAAAATCCACCCTTGGAGATTCACTACCTGGGCGATCGCGTCCTGCGCCAAGCTGCTAAGCGCGTTGCTAGCATTGATCGGGAAATGCGGCAACTGGTGCGAGAGATGCTACAAACCATGTACAGCGCCGATGGCATAGGTTTGGCTGCGCCCCAAGTGGCGGTTCAAAAACAATTAATTGTGATTGACTGCGAACCCGACAACCCAGCCAATCCACCGCTGGTTTTAATTAACCCCACTATTAAGAAGTTTAGCCGAGATTTCGGGGTGGCTCAAGAAGGCTGTTTGAGTATTCCGGGCGTTTACATGGATGTTGAGCGCCCAGAAGTCATTGAAGTGTCTTACAAAGACGAGTATGGACGTCCCCGCACATTGCAGGCTACTGAGTTACTCTCGCGCTGTATTCAGCACGAGGTAGATCACCTCAATGGAGTGCTGTTCGTTGATCGTGTAGAAAATTCTCTGGCTTTGACTCAGGAGTTATCTAAGCACGGCTTCTCGGTTCAAGCAGTCAAACCAGTCGCTTAGGACAAACTGCTATGAACACAATGACGCCTAAAAGTGGTCTGTTCCTCGGCGGCTCCTGTGTAGCTGCAATTGCGGCGGTTGGATCAATCTTCGAACTCGCTTCTGGAGAACCCAATCTGGGTGGGTTAGTCACAGTTATAATCCTGGTGATTAGTATCCCACTTGGGGGGTATCTTTTTTATGCAGCGGTTCGGCATGCGAATGCTAATGAATAGCCTCGCTTCCTAAACTATGACCTAGATTCCGGCACCTATGGCATGGTTTCCCGGCGACATGCCGGTGTCTGACCTCTGCAACAAATATCAAACTCTGCCTACGCCGGATGGTAGATTTGTCACCTGAAGATTTCAGCTTCAGCTGTTGGGTTTACGCTGTTGTCAACGCGCTTAGCAGTACGTCTCTGGCTTTAACTACGGGGTTTCTCCCCCAGATCTCTTCACTGACCACTCTGGATTTGGGCTAAGGCATACCGAGCGATCGCTAAACCAGTTCTTGCCTGTTCAATTTCAGATAAGGCTGTCCAGTCTCGAGTCACATTACCCAGCACAAATTCAACCGCTTCGGTTCCCGTGCCTCGCATCGGGTAGGCGAAAGGACGAGCCAATACCAGCAAGTCTTCTTCTGCCCAGTTGGGTAATAAATCTTGAATGCACTGCACTAGCTTGTCTGCCATTGACATTTGGGTTGAAACAACCACGCAGGCGTGGTTGGCGATTCGGTCTAGCCAGCCTTGGGGTATACGGGCGGCAAATAGCTGTTGCAGTGTAGTCTGGATAGAAGGCACCGAAGTAGCATCTGTGGTATTAGCATCAGGTTTTGCTAATGTACTAGCAGACCATAGTTGATCCAGCTCAGTGAAGAAGGTTTGCGATCGCGCCGCGATTTCTTCCTGCGACCAATCCTCCAGCGCCAAATCCCGTTCTCGCTCAGCAAAATAGGCTTCCGATTCTGGATCAGCCGTGTTCCAAGGATAGCAAGCATCCTCAGGTTCTAGAAGCGCCTCTAATAGCTCCATTTGCATTTGCGATAAGTCATAATTAACATCTTCCGAGCGGGGTTCATTTGCCATTTGGCGACTCCTCATGTGGATCAAGACTAACTAGATGGTATGGTTAGCTACAGTGGCACTCTCACTAGTTCCGTAATGTGTCATGATTGTTTCTCTCCCACCTCCCTCAGCAACGCCTGCTCCCCCAGCTTTCTTCATCAAGGCTCTGTCGCTTCAATGGTAAACTCAAAAACCTGGCCTTGGGGACTACCAAACTTTAACTGCATTCCTGATTGTAGAGGTACTTCCTGACGGTGGACTTGTTGCCAACCGTTAGACCCCAAGAGCAGCGTCCCGAACCGAGATATATCTCGAAGGAAATATTGGGGAACGGTCTTACCATCACTACTCGCATTGCGGCAAAAGATTTCAGCATGTTGTTGCGAAACCCACGCCTCGCGAATCATAATGTCATTTTCCGCGTGGCGGCCTACTCGCGCGATACCTGCTCCCAGCGACCAGACTTTCCCTGTGGGGATGAGGGAACGTAAAAAAGCCTTTCTCAGCGGTTTTCCGATTTCAAACAGCGAGTCTTCTGGTATTACTGTTATTTCCTGTGCTGGGAGCCGGATCAATTCCCCATCAAACTCTGGATGCAGGTAGAGAACCGGCAACGTCCAAGCCGGGTAATTGAACTTATAAACCGTCAACAGTTGTTGCCTGGCGTTCGCCACTGCCTGATCAATCGGCAGTCGTGCTGCTAGAGCCTGAGCAAAGGCTTGAATAAAACTCAGGGCTTCCCTGTCAGCAATCTCGTCGCGCATCCCCAAAACAGCTGGTACGCCGTGATGAATCAACACTTCTGCCAGACTACTGCGGGGCAGAGCCTGCTGATTGACAACTGCTGGTTGGGCACCCCAGCAGGCATTTACCACGCACAGCGTCACACAATAGCGCGTCAACATCTGTGCCAATTCAGTGCCATTGAGAGTCATCCCAGGGCGCAAGAATATTAAGCCACCGTCTGGCGCGCTTAAGCCATGACCGGCATAAAAGAAAATATTATAGGTTTGAGTTTCTAGCTGTGAAATCAACTGCTCTGGGGTAGGTTGCAGCAGCGTATCAACGTTACATTTAACCGTTCCCAGAGAATTAATACTTTTCAGGGTTTGTGCCAGTGTCGCGGCTTCCTGTTCCAGCTGAAGGGACTCAGCAGAAGTAGTCGGACTGGTTTCAACTAAAGGTGAATTCTGTCCTAAAACCAGCAGGATGTTTAAGTCCTGGTTTGTTGGTAGAGGTGGGAGGGGATCAACATCACTGGTGGTGCGACTGAATAGCAATTGCCCAGAGACGGAAATCGCTGGTGTACCTGGCTGGGGCTGCATTATTTCCCAGGGTAGTGCAATTAAATCCGGATCGCGAATTTCCAGTTGCAGGCGCAGGGGTTTATCTTGACCGATGGCAATGCCTTGACTTTGCGCCAAACTTCTTTGAATCGGCCCTTCGAATAGCCATCCAAAGAGACTAATCCCCAAATGTTGCATCAAGCGACTACTGTAAGGGGAGGAAACAGAGGCGGTTGGGAGTATAAAGGTGGGTCCAGACGCCTGCGCTGGGGGCTCCTGGAGCGGATTAGGGGAAGCAAACATCTCCTGCCAAGCTTGCCAGCACTCGGTCAGTGTTTGAGGCCAGAGGCAGTCATGGAAAACGTACCCACCGCTATAGGGAGCTTTCAGCACCCAAATGGCAAACTTTTTAGTATCGCTGGTGGAGAGACGAGCTACGCTTAAGATTAAGCACGGACTTTCAGGCACGGACTTTCAGGCGGCATTCAAAACTATTGACTTTCTTAACTGCACAGTATCAATTTTTTACCACTTTATTTATATTCTTTGCACAGTTCCGTTCTAGATCGTACTAGAGTCGTGCAGGTGGGGCATTAGAATTATGACATTTACCTGCTTGAAACGTCGTAACCGAAAATTCCGCCTCGTGGAGCAGCTGTTCTGCTCGAATCGATCCCGAATCCCCCTGTTTCACCTTTTGCGTTGATTTTGCAGCCTTTGAGTCCTCAGTGCCGGGGGTTGAGCAGATTCTCAGCGTTAGCAGAGTACCATTTCTCACCACGAGTAAGACACTGTTAGCTGGAACCAGTACCCGACGTGTGTAAGGCTCTGGGTATCCTAACGAAGCGTTCCCACGTTGGTTGTGCTGTAGCTCGGTGTGGTTTAGGTGAATTGGACTTTTGAGTTTTATCAGCGTCCCTTCCCCCAAGGGGGCGACAGGGGCAGCTTTAGGAACTGGTGGCGTTGTTGGTGGTGACGAGGTGGGTGGCTTAGGCGTGATACTGGGACCGCGACTGATGCCAATCAGGTGATTAACTGTGCCACTGACTTTTTGTCTGAAAAAGTAGGCCAGTAGCCCACCACCCAAACTCAGCAATAGGATAATTCCCAGGAAGATCGGCAAAAAGAAACGCTGTGGGGCACGCTGAGACGGGAGAACCTTGGTTTGGAGTGTGGAAGGCGAGGTAGGTGCCGGGAAATTTATGCTTCCGTCTAGCTGCAATACAGTATTAAAATCACGCCTGTTGGTGTCCTCCACCGTCGCGTCTGTTTCAGCTAGATAAGCGGAGTCAGGTGGAACGGTAATTTGCAGGTTTTGGGACGGCAAGAGCGTTGACTCTGGCTCGGAGGAGCTGACTTGACAGTGGATGAGACCAACCGTGACATTGTCGTGTCCATTTTGGGTGTTAGCAAGCTCGACCAGTCGCGAACCAGCGGTAGCTACATCAATCTTGCCATCAAGAATGGGTAAAATTTCTGTTTCCCAGTACTGCTCCACGCGATCGTAGTCGCTCAAGCCGTCGGAACAGAGGAGGAAAACACAGTCTTCGTCGAGGATAAACCGTTGGACTGTAGGATGCAGGGACGCCGAGGGACTCATCCCTAACGCCTGTACCAGAGAGCCAGAGGATGCCTGTTGCAGGGCATCCCGGTAGAGGGTGTAGCCCAACCGCACCTCACGGGAGGCGACATCGTCGTCGAGTGTGACCTGATGACAGCCAGTGCGCGTGATCCAGTAGGCACGGCTGTCACCTACATGGCCAATGTAGATTTCGTGGGCACGAGCCAAGGCCATAACCAGGGTTGTTCCCATCCGTTGACGACCATATCGGTGTTCTTTGTCGTTGCGCTGGCTGATTTGGTCGTTCGCGTCACAGGTGACGCGTTCTAAGTCACTGCTCAGGGTTGTGGGGTCTAAGTGTGTATCTTTTAGCGGCAGATGCTGGAGCTGTTGCTGGATGGTTTTGATTGCTAGATTGGAGGCGACATTACCTCCCTCGTGTCCACCGATGCCGTCGCAGACAATGACTAAGGCTGACTCTGCTTCCGGCGACTTTGTGATGGTAGTTTCACTAGGAGGATAGCAGGCATCTTCGTTGCGTTGGCGGCTGGGTCCCTTATCGGTGCGGGTAGCAATTCTTAAGGTACGTGCCTGCTTTAGCCCTACTTCCGCCAATCCTTGATCCAATAGCGCGATCAGTTGCCCCGAGGAGCGCACCTCTCCCTGAATTAGAGAATGGCACACCTGTTCGAAAAACCCGGTTATCGCCGGTTTTGCTCCTGAAAGCAGGTTCAACCACAGCTGACCTAATGAGGTAAGCTCTGGTGCTGACTCTTGATCCAACTGCAACTCCAACAACCGCACTAACGACCCTTCTACCCGTAATAGCTTTGGCTGTAGCAGGCTAGAGGCAACCCCCTTACTTTTTAGAGGTTGCCACAACTGAGCCATTTGCCACAGCCAATTCAACTGGCGCAACGACGTGGCGTCTTTCCAGACATCGGTCAATTCTGGCATCAGCTGCCCTTCAAGTGGCACGGCATCTGAATAAATAGGAGCTTGATCCAACAGTAAAATTTCTCTAGCCGTCCCGTCCCCTAACGCGTACACTTGAGGCACCTGTAGCCGGTAGGGAACTAGTCTGAGATAGTGTTTAATCTGGTCTGAAATCTCTGATTCCGGCTTTTCCGGTGATAGACCGGGTTTGGTATCCAAAAAAATCCGATGACTTTTCAGCAGGTAGCGATCGCCCCACAGGTCTCCGGGTTTATAAGCTTCAATCCCCTCCCCCACAGCCCACAAGTATTGTTTTAGCAGGGGTGTGCCACATCGCTGACAAAACTTGTCTGTCTGGCTATTGGGAGCCTGACAGAGTTCAATTGGGCAGTGGATCGTTGCCGCGTCATTTTGCATAGTTCAAACCACCGGTCAGCCATTTGGAATTTCGTTAAAAGTGGCAGCGGCTTTCCTCAAGGCCGCTCACTTCTTGTCAAGCTGATACGGCTCTATCATCTCACTGCGCCTCATCATTTGGGGCCAGATTAACAAAAACAACCCCATCCAGGCCAGTACCGGCAGAGAAACTAAAACAGTTACCCAGAGCATTTTCAACAACACCCAGCTACCACCTATCAGGGTGATCCCAGTTAGGATAATTGACCAGGGTTGGCACCACCAGGGTTTATATGTCCACGGGCTTAAGGGCGGTTGTGTTGACACGGTACAGACCACTTGATTAAATCATAGCTAAATACCTTGATTTTAACCGATGGACTGACTCTGTACACCTACGGTATTTTAAGTCAACTGCGGTAACCAGCTTTTTCCCTATGACAAGTTACCCCATTGGAAAGATGTGATCGGGTTGGTAATTTTTTAGGCTAAACCTAGATAATTAATCATACTTGGAAATCCACCCAAAAATTATGGATAATGACAAGGAAAAGGAAACCCACCGTGCGGTAAACCCCGGCGATGTAATTTCTGACGAACCTCAAACAGTTGAAGAAAAGTCCCAACAACTTGCCGTCGATTCTCCCGACATCACAGGTGATCACATTACAGTTCCAACCTACTTTGCTGTAGAAGAGCCTGATGGTGAAAAAAAGGCTCTACACCATGTTAAGGATGCTGAAGAAATTTCGGATGCGATTCGGCAGATGCGCGTAGACGAAAACGGAAATCGGGTTTGGTGGTAGCAGCCCAAAAACCTTTGTCAGAATCATAATTTAACAAGCACCCAGGGTAAACAAGCTTAATTACCCGCTTACCCTGGGTGGATGTTTTTTTACTATTTTATCAGTCTTCAACGGCGACTTGAGGCAGCCCCATACTGTAATTGACGACGCGGCCTGTGAGGTTATAACTAATTTGACCACTTTGGAGGAGCGATCGGACAAAATGCTCTAAGTCCGAGCCGATGCGGCGTAAGTTGTAGTCTGTTAAATCAGCTCCAGTGGATGATTCTACCAGTTCATCAAACTTACGATATACCTTTTGGAGAGCATCTTCGTTCCAGTTGAATTCATTGTCTGGGTCAATATCTAGTGTCAAGACTTGGTTGCTAGGAACGAGTTCGCCATCCGTGTCAACTTCAGCGGAAAAGAGCCGGATATGGCGGGTTGTGGACTTGAGTAGCTGATCTTCCATAGGTGGATGATTTGACTGGATTAATCACACTGAACTCATTTTAGAGCCTATCCTGGGCGGGGAATCATCCCGGTTTGACGCTTGTTAGCAAAAGTTTGTTGCATTTCCTGTAAAACCTGCCGAATCTGCTCTGTTGGCACTTGCTCTGTTACAGTTGCCGCACCAATCTGGGTAGGGAGGACAAAGCGCACTCGACCGTCTTGGACTTTTTTATCCGTTTGTAGGGCCTTTATAATTGCTTCGATATTTATTTCAGCTGGTAGCTGGATGGGAAGCCCGGCTTTTTCAATCAGAGCCAACTGACGCTCTTGCGCTGTTTTATCCCATTGTTCACACAACTCGAGAGCAACAGCGAGCTTACCTGCCGCCACCATACCGATTGCCACGGCTTCACCATGATTGAATAAACTATACTTCGTTAAGCTTTCAACCGCATGACCAATGGTATGACCGTAGTTGAGTATTGCTCGGAGTCTTGCTTCTTTTTCATCCTGGCTGACGACATCGGCTTTAGCTTGAGCTGAGCGGTTCAAGATTTCTTGCAATAGACCTTCGTCTAGGTCGGATATTTGCTTCAGGGACTCACACTGTTCCATCTTAGCAAACAACTCAGCGTCCCAAATGACACCGTACTTAATCACTTCTGCGATTCCAGCCCGAAACTCCCGATCTGGCAGCGTGTTCAGCACCTGTGGGTCAATTAAAACCAGTCGCGGCTGATGGAAAGCCCCAATCAAGTTTTTCCCTTGAGGATGATTCACCCCAGTTTTGCCTCCGATCGCGGCATCAACCATCGCCAATAGCGTAGTTGGCACTTGCACAAAGTTAATGCCCCGCAGCCATGTGGCAGCGGCAAAGCCGGTCATGTCCCCAATCACACCCCCACCCAAAGCGACCATGATTGAGGAGCGCTCTAGATGGTTTTCCAGAGCCGCATCGTAGATTTTTTGGATTGAAGCCAGGGTTTTGTAGCGTTCACCCTCATCCAAAATGAGTTCGGCAACTTCAAACTCAGCCGATTTAAGGGCAGCGATCGCGCGTTCACGGTAGTGGCGAAAAATTGTCGGATTGGAAACCACTAGGACTTTCTTGCCCAGTTTGAGACTGGTCATGTATTGACCTAGCTGATCCAGACCGTTGTGTGTGAGCACAATTTCGTAAGACTGCTGCGGTAAATTTACGTGGATGACAGAATGCATCGCCAGATCCAATCAACTAGTACCTTTCCGCTGTATTCTACTCTAGTGGATTCTTGTGGACAAACAAAAATGTTTGGAGTTATATCTTACTTCTTGATCTTGGGTGGAGTCTTTACTGTCGCTGTGGCACTGCTTTTCGGTCTCCGAGCTGTCAAGTTGATTTAACAACTGATTTTATTAACCATTTTTAAACACCAATCACTCTAAGCATTCGCTTGGAGTGGTTTATTTTTAATCAGTCGAACTCTCCATCCCAGGCAATCGCGTTACTGCTAGGGGCATAAAAGTAGACATACCCCTCGGTCAAACCGGACTTCGGCCAAAAAATTAGCCATTTTCTCTTTGTTGCATCTCTTTCTCAAATTGTGCCACTATGGCTTCCCGCAACCAATCAGTCCTGTTAGGTAGCGATCGCACAAATTCGTCTACCTCCACTGGTAGTTTCACTGCTACTGCTTTCTTTGCGACTTTCTTCGGGTAGTCTGTCGTGAATTTACACTTTGGATTAGGATTCCCCATATTTTATGTGGTTTACCGAGTTTTTATGCTATAATGATTTTAACAACAGATTGAAGCCAGAGGAAGATGAGTTAGCCGCTCGCTATACCTCTGGCTAAACCCTGAATTGACGTTAACCAGAATCAGAGGTCTATATGAATTCTAACCTACTGAATGAAACTGCGATCTCGCTTCAGCCAGATATCTGCCAAAGCCAGAGCGCCCAAACCGAGCTGAACAGCTACCTGCAAGCACAAGCAAACGCGATTGCCCCTAAAATAACTCCTTTAGTCCGCAGCAGCATCGAAGTAGAGCGTATCGGGTTCACCCGCAATGCCTCCTCCACGCCTTACATGGTCTACAAGATCGACGGTCGGCGTTGCTGCACTTTCATCAAGCGACGCACCTTCTTTGACCTGGTACGGGTACTACTGAAGTTAAAATACAGCATCGTGGATCGAATCCGTAGTCTCACCTCATCTGAATATTTCGGTTTGTCCGTAGTCACGAATGAAAGACAAAAGTACATCCCTAGCGCCTATCTCAGCAAATTCTTTGAGCGCTACAACCAGGTGGCGCTAGAACAAACAAAACCGCAACAATGTGATTGTAACGATCTCTACGACATGTGCCTGCATTCAATCGCAATTTTGTTGCAACCGAGTATTTTGAATTCTACTTTAATCTGCTCACGGTCTTCATGTATCTTGACCGTCAATGACCCGCCGCTAACCGCCTAGGGGGGTATAGCGGCGGCTGGGAAACAAGTCTACGTTGACCAGCTATCTCTCGAGAGCTAGCAGGGTCGAGCATAGCTGTTCTTTTGTCATGCGACTGTAGCCAGGCACCTTTAAGTCTTTAGCAATAGCCTTGAGGTTTTTTAGGCTGAGCGTGTTGATGTCAAAACACACCACTAACTTGGGTAACGAAGCTTCAGGTACAGGCTCAACACTAGAGGATGTATGCTCAACCGCTGGTTCAGGTGTTGTGGTTGACACAGTGGTTTCTTTTTCTGAATCTTTCGACATCATATCTGGTTGAAGGAGCGCTTTGGGGAATCAGCAATGTTGGGAAGCTAGCACTTATCATGCTAAGCCAATCTGCATAAAAGATTGCATATTTTCTGTGTAGGCAGGGAGTGGGGAGTAGGGTGAAACCCTTGTTGCTAACTCATTTTAAGTATGACCCTACTCCCTACTCCCCACCACGCGCTTACAGATTAAATGTCTTTCAGCTTACTACTAAAGCCGGATGAGGCGTTATGCGTAGAGACACTAAAGCTACTCAACAGTGACTGATTTAGCTAGATTCCGGGGCTTTTCAACATCGAGTCCTCGATGGGCGGCAATGTGATAAAGGAGTTGTAACGGCACAACCGTTAACAAGGGAGAGAGTTCTTCTACTGCAGGAACTGGCAAGACGGCATCAAATGTCTCTTGGGCTTGGGAGTCAGGCGAGCCAGTTCTCCATTAGCTAAAGGTAAAAAAGCTCGGGTATCCGAGCCAGGAGCTAACTAGCGATCGCCGTCATGCCTACTACTTCCTTAGCCTGAGTTTGCAGTTCTACCTGTTGTGCTAGAAACTCAGCCACTTGGCCTTCAATCTCGTCGCGGACAATTTGGCGATATTCCAAGAAATGCTCATTGTGAGCGCAGACGGTGATATAGTGCTCCCAAACAGCTGGGTTGCGCTTGATAATGCTGAACAGGTGGTGCCAGAACTTCCAGCGCGTTCTGCGTTTTAATCCCTGTCGCCAAAAGACAATCAGCAACGCTCGCAGATCCACCCAATTAGGCATCTTGAAGGGCGCTTTGCACTTCGGCGCACCCAGCATGAGAAAACAGCGATAGGTGCGATCCAGAAAGCGCTCGGCATCGTACAACTCCCAGAACGCCTCGACGTATTCCCTGGCAATGTCTTCTAGGGGGCGCGTCGGGACAAAGTTCATCAAAGTCGTCTGGTTAATGTTGCCATCTTTGGCTTGTAGACGTCCCTCTTTTTCTAGCCGGTGCCACAGAGCAGTATGGGGCAGAGCTTGCAGCATCGCAAAGGTAGTGGTGGGAATCGCTGTCTGTTCTGTAAACCGGACAATGCGATCGCCTGACCCTGATTTTTCCCCATCAAAACCAATGATGAAGCCAGCCATGGGTCGCAACCCAGCTCGCGTAATCATCTGCACGGAGTCAATTAAAGAGTTACGGGTATTTTGAAACTTCTTTGTCAGCTGCAAGCTTTCTTCATCTGGCGTTTCAATGCCTAGAAACACGGCATCAAAATTGCACTCTACCATCAGATCCATCAGTTCTGGATCTTGAGCCAAGTCAATTGAAGCTTCGGTATTAAAACGGAAGGGATACTGGTGTTCTGCTTGCCAGACTTTTAGCTCGAGCAGCAACAACTTGACGTTCCGCTTGTTGCCGATGAAGTTGTCATCCACCATGAATACACCGCGACGCCACCCCAGCTCGTAGAGATAATCCAACTCTGCCAATAGCTGTTTAGGTGTCTTTGTACGAGGCTTACGACCATAGAGAACAATGATGTCGCAAAACTCGCACTGAAAGGGACAACCCCGAGAGAACTGCACCGACATCGAGTCGTAGGCATCAAATTCCAATAAATCAAACCGGGGGATGGGGGTTGTGCTAACATCGGGTTTATTGCCATTGGCGCGGAAAATGCCACTGGTGTCGCCCCGCCCAATCGCCTCGATAAACATTGGCAGTGTGATTTCCCCTTCATCCAGAATTAGATAATCTGCCCCAGCTGACGCAGCTTCCTCAGGGACGGAGGTTGGATAAGGGCCACCTACGGCAACTCTCTTGCCACGCCGTTTCGCTTCCCGGATTTGGTCTAGGAGATCTTCTTTCTGGACAATCATGGCGCTGAAGATACACACATCTGCCCATTCCCACTCTTCTTCGCTCACCGCTCTAATATTGCGATCAGCCAGCTTGAACTCCCACTCTTGGGGCAAGATAGCAGCTACTGTCACCAAACCCAACGGTGGCAGTAACACTTTGCGATTGATTAATTGCAGGATTTTCTCGTAAGACCAAAAGGTTTTGGGAAACAGAGGATAAATTAGTAGAACTCGCATTGAATTTAGATCCTCACCAAAGGGGCAGGGGGGGAGAGGGGCAGGGGGGCTTTAAGCGCGAACCTGCCTGTTTTGAACCTGATCTTTCTTAGTAAATGCTGACGGCACCAGAGTTAAATAGTGCCTGATTTTTCGGAATTCTTAACACATTCGTCTACTGGTACTTAAATGTTTGCTCCTCCACGAGGAATACCACCGATTTTTAGGACGTCGCTGATGGTAGCACAATAATTTTGTAACCCAAGGCTTGCTGGGTTGACTGGGTTTTTGTGGGAGAGATGCGGGTTACGCAAGCAGAACCTATCCCAAGCAGCCATTTGAAGCCGGAGCAAAACGATCAACAAATTGGCTAACGACAGATACAGGGGGATGCGAAAGTAAATCTTTTTGTCCAGGTAGGCGCAAATCTCTTCGACGGCTTGGTTCACCGTCAACCGCTCTTGACCTAATACCAACTGGTGCGGCTCGTTCAACTGTGGAGGATGGTCAATCAGGTATCGTACCACTTGGGCGATATCTCGCCCATGGATGAAGTGGAAACTACCGTCTGCTTTGAAAAAGCGAATTAGATCCATCCATTTGACAAAATCTGGCAAGCCAGATGAAAGATGGGAATAGGGTTTTTGGGCATCGCCGCCCAGTACCAGTGTGGGAAAGACAATAGTAGTCTGGGGGGCGATCGCTAATTTCGATAACTGGCACAAGCAGTCGTACTTGGAACGAATGTAGTCGGTACCGAGTTCGCCTGCTTCCTTAAGTAATTGGTTGTTGCGATCCAGGACGCTAGCAGTGGAAAAGTAAATTACCTGCTGGCAAACACCTGGATCGAGCAGGTTTAGCAATTCGATGGTCTTGTTGACATTAGTCTCAAACAAATCTGCGCCGCCCCAAGCGGTGGCTGCTAGCACGGCGCTATCTATTGTTTTTAGCAAGTCAGCAAACTGCTCAATTTCTCGCATATCACCCTGCAAGACGGTGATGCCAGGGCGAGACTGAGTATCCAATCGCAATTTACTGGGGTTTCTGACCAGCAAATATAGCTCGTGGTCAGTTTCCTGTATCAACGCTTCGGTCACGTAGTGACCTATGCAGCCACTCGCACCAGTTACTAAGATCCGCTTCATCACTCAGCACTTCGTTACTGGTTTGAATTGCTTCGCTGTCTCAAAGAAGAAGGCAACGTTTTCTTCTGGGGTGTTCTGTAAAACGCCGTGACCGAGATTTAAAATATGCCCTCGGTTACCAGCTTTGCGAATCGTGTCGAGGATGCGATCGCGAATAAATTCTTTCGAACCAAACAAAACGCAGGGGTCAAGATTCCCCTGCACCCCGATGTTGTCACCTAAGCGTTGCCGCGCTTGTGCCATGTCTACTGTCCAGTCCACACTCACAATGTCTACACCGGACTTGGACATCAGTTCTAGTATCCCAGCGCTGCCGTTGATGTAAAGGATCAGGGGCGTATCTGGGTGCGTCGCCTTCACTTGTTCTACTACCCGTTGCTGGTAGGGCAAAGCAAACGTCTCAAAGTCTTGAGGGCTGAGTTGTCCCGCCCAGGAGTCGAACATTTGAATTACTTGAGCACCGCAGTCAATTTGGTAGCGGACGTAGGTTGCGATCGAGTCTGCCAGTTTGCCTAGAAATTGATGCAGCATGGTTGGCTCTGAGAACGCCATGCTCTTGATGATGGTGTAGTCTTTCGAGCTTTTGCCTTCAATCGCGTAAGCTGCTAGCGTCCAAGGCGCACCCACAAAGCCTAGTACCGTGGCGCGATCGCCCACTTCCTGCCGCAATGTTTGTAAAATTTTTCGGATGAAGGGCAGTGATTCCTCTGGGTTTAGCGGGTGCAGTTGGTTAATCTGTTCTTGGCTGCGGATAGGCGGATCTATTATTGGTCCCCGGTTTTCAATAATGTCAAAGGAAATGCCAATTCCAGGCAGCGGTGTCAAAATGTCGGAAAACAGAATTACCCCATCTGGCGCAAAAGCGCGAAAGGGTTGTAGTGAAATTTCGATGGCGAGTTCTGGTATTTCCGAGCGATCGCGAAACGAAGGATACTTATCCCGTAGTTCCCGATATTCTTTCATATAGCGACCCGCCTGCCGCATCATCCACACGGGCGGACGCTCTAACACTTCACCACGCGCTGCCCTTAGCAGATAGGGAACCTGGGTTGAAACGGTCATCTAACTCTTCACCTTAACTTTGTTTTTTTATGCATTTGTTAGCTTATCATTCTAAAGTTGCCCTTTGTGTTACCACCACTCGGTCTAATCTGACTGCGATCGCAGGGCGATGCGAAACTCTCGCACCGCATCGTATTGGTCGTAATAGGTGATGTAGCGGCAGAACAGGTCAATGGGAAGATTTGGCAGCAACTCGCTACGACTAGACTTCTCGTAGCCATTGTCACGGAGGTGATGAATTTCCAGTAAGCCATCTTCCCATCGCCACACTTCCCGGACACCCATACGGCGGTAGCCCTCCAGTTTGTTTATTCCTCCGCTGGTGACAACGACCTCAATCGCTAAATCGGGATAAGGCTTTAGGGTATCGAGGTTGTAGGACTCATCCGGCTCGTTTCTAGCACCAAGTTCTTTGTCTCCCAAGGACGGACCACCACGCTTGTAGAAGCGAATGTCTTTTGCATCCATGTAGGCTTCAATCAGCCGCGCGATCGTGGACTTGAAATCTTCATGTTCCCGACCAATGGGCATAATCTCTGCAGTTCCATCCAAGTAAGCCAGTTTCACCCCAGCTAAGTCCTCCAAGGAGTGATCGAGTTCTTCCAGTTGCTCCCAGGTAAGGTTGTGGATCGTTTTCGCAGCTTTTGGTTTAGGTAGCTCTACAAACTGGGTTATCATGGAAATTGGCGGTTGGAATAGTTCGATCTTACTCTCGTCGCGTCAGAAGATTATCAATCGTTTTCCCAGGAATCAAGCCATACTCAGGATGCCTTTGTCTGCATCTAACTGAACTAAGACGCCGACGGGTAAAGCGGCGTTGAAGCCGTCGTGACCGAAGGGAAGGTTGGAGACGATGGGAATGCCCAGATCACCCAAGCGATCGCGTAGCACTTCCTCAATTGTCAAGCTAGGAATGTTTGGCGGCGCAAGGCAGCGGCTAAATCTTCCCAGTGCAATACCTCTGACTTTTGATAACGCACCACTCAAACGCCACTGAGTCAGCAGCCGATCAATGCGGTAGGGAGCCTCCGTCACATCCTCTAGGGCGAGAATGACGCCATCGAGTTGGGGTTGGACTGGGGTGCCGAGTAGATGGGTGGCAACGGTGAGATTGGCTGGTAGCAAGATGCCACTAACTTTACCGCCGCCCCAGCCCGTACCATTAAGGGGGGCTAAAGGAAGACCTTCCACCCAGTCGAACAGTCGCTGAATTGACCAATCCGGCTCAGCTGCCAGTGTGGTCAGCACAGGACCGTGAACGCCTGAAATACCTACCAAGCTGAGGCTCCAGAGGAGTGCAGTAATGTCAGAAAAACCAATTAGCCACTTTGAGGCATCTGGGGGCCAAACCCAGTTTTCTAGGATTCTGGTGCTGCCATAACCGCCTCTGGCACACAGGATGGCGCGACAATCTGGGTCTTCCCAAGCGCTAAGTAGTTGGTGGCGGCGATCGCAGTCTGTTCCAGCCAGATAGCCCCACCGAGCATCAACACCGGCGCTAAGTTCTACCTGGTAGCCGCGCGATCGCCAAATTTCCACACCCAGATCGAAGGCATCCAGTTCTCGCAAGGCACCACTGGGTGCTATCACCCGCAGGCGATCGCCTGGTTTTAAAGGATGTGGAGGTTGGCTTCTTGCAAACAACAAAGCTCAGCTATCCTGGTAATCACGCTGCTCGGCGGTTTGGAGTTGTACTGTACTATGTTTGCGACCCTAAGTGAAGTAAATTATTAAGCCAATCACCAGCCACACGAACAATCGCAGCCAAGTATCACCAGGCAGAGCAATCATCTGCGCCAGACATGTTAGTGCGCCCAGAATCGGTACTAAGGGAACCAGTGGAGTTTTGAAGGGCCGAGGCAAATCAGGTCTGTTTCGGCGCAAAATCGGTATGGCAGTACAAACAATAACAAAGGCCAGTAAGGTGCCGATGGACACCAACTCTCCCAGTACACTAATGGGTAATATGCCTGCAAAGACCATCGCCGCGATTCCCGATACTATTGTAGTTGCTGCGGGCGTTTTAAACCTGGGATGAATTGTAGCAAATCGGGGTGGCAACAATCCATCTTTTGCCATCGAGTAAAAAATTCTGGGTTGCGCCATCAACATCACTAGAACAACCGAACTCAAGCCTGCGATCGCGCCAATTTTAACCACCGGTCGTAGCCAGCGCAGCCCCGCACCAGCTGCATCAACGCCTACACCAATCGGGTCGGGAACACCCAGCTTTTGAAACGGCACAATTCCTGTCAGTACTAATGCAACAGCAACATAAAGCAACGTGGAAACCATCAGCGAACCGAGAATGGCTATTGGCATATCTTTCTGTGGATTGCGTGCTTCTTGGGCAGCTGTCGAAACCGCATCAAAGCCAATATAGGAGAAAAAGATGACCCCTGACCCCCGCAAAATCCCGCTCCAGCCGTAATGTCCGAACTCTCCGGTATTCGGAGGAATAAATGGCGTTAAGTTCTGGGGATTGATGTGAGAAATGCCAAAAAAGATAAATAGCATAATCACACAAATCTTAACAAATACGATAACATTGTTAAACTTAGCTGATTCGCTAATACCTATAACTAAAAGCGTAGACATCACCGCCACAATGAACATTGCTGGCAGATTCAGCGGCGCTTGGGTTAGAGTTGGAGGAATTACAATTCCAAAATCTTTTAGAAAGCTGACCACATAACCCGACCAGCCCACTGCAACTGTTGAAGCGCCGAAAAGGTATTCCAGAATTAAGTCCCAGCCAATAATCCACGCCACAAGCTCTCCCAATGTGGCATAAGCATATGTATACGCGCTGCCTGCCATTGGAATCATCGAAGCAAACTCGGCATAGCACAGTCCCGCAAAGCCACAGCCGACGCCCGATAGGATAAAGGAAAGAACGATAGACGGACCAGCATAGTTAGCTGCTGCCTGCCCTGTTAGCACGAAAATACCAGCACCAATAATTGCTCCAATGCCCAGAGCCATTAAATTTGCTGCACCGAGTGTTCGTTTCAGCCCGTCGCCATCTTCACTAGATGACTCTTGCATCAAGCGATCTACTGATTTTTTTGCAAAGAATCCCGTCGTCATTGTTACTCTCTGTGTTGTGGGCAGTTATGTTGCAAAGATTGTCACAGTTAAATGAAAATCCAGCTATTATGTAGCTATTGATGCAGCAAAGTTAACAACTTCTTTAGGTCAATTTGACCAGCTTGAATAATGTCGCTCTTTTCTGCTTGCTAAATTGATTTTTTCCAGAACATTTCCATTATCTCGTAGCCCCTTCATGTCTGTCAGATTATCTGCAGAGTAAATGAATCTTAGGGCTGAGGTTATCTCTTATTTAAGTAATTTTACATCCTACTTGGGGAGGTTTAAGCAAACTGACTGCAAACCAATTAAATTGCTATCCTACTTGATTTATAAAGTGGTCTGGAGGCAATAGTAGCCAGTAGCTAGGTACCTACTGACTACTGACTACTAATTCCACGTAAGATTTCATAACTCACAACAAATTACCATACGACTTTTTATTACTTTTTTCGACTGACAAATCAGAATCTATAGCTTAACGTCTCTGAATTAGGAAACTCAGCATCACCTGACACTTCAGTAAGACATTATGAAGATCCTTTACCAGCTTGGGCTACTTACGCTAGTCGTTGGAGTATCCTGTGTGATGATCAGCCCAGGTCGGGGTACAAAAAACCCTACGATTCCTGCTGGGGCCAACATCGTGGTGGATGCCAACCAAGTTATTCGTCAAAAGCCACTCGGTATTGGCGGAGTTGTGATCAATGCTCACAGTCCCGATTTTGCCACCAATGCAAATGGCATTGATTTCCAAGATGATCTTAAAGCGGCCAGAGTCCAACTCGTTCGCAGCGCGATTTACCCAGATAACCATGCTCCCAACCACGACCTAGCCTACTTTGACCGGAACGTTAAAGCTATTATCCGCGCAGGTGCAACACCGCTCTTCATCCAGTACATTAACCCCAAACTGCCCTTTCTAAAAGTCGATGGTACGCCAGGCGGTACAATTGAAACCAACCTTGTGTTTCTTGTGAAGCACTACACGGCCGCGCCATACAAGCTTAAGTTGCAGTATTGGGAGATCGGCAACGAGCCTAATCTCGGCGTTGACTACAAAGTTTCCAGTCCTCAAGAGTACGCTGAGATCTTTAACCGCTGCCATCAGGCGCTACTTGAGGCAGGTCTACGGGATAAAGTCATCCTAGCTGGTCCGGTTGTCGCTGGTCCTTACAGATGGCCCAGACCGGATGACTACAATACCGAGATCCTCGACTATTTTCTGGAGCATTCCAAGGATAGTGTTGATGTAGTGACCTACCACAACTACGTTGGAGCCAAAACACCGGATGGAATGCTTACCACGCCGCACAAGCTGGACAACATGGAAGATAGTGAGCGGACGATTAGCGATAAAACCAACTACGGTATGGCAGCGCTGCTGGCGAAGATGAAGCAGATTAAGTTTGGCCGTCCCGATGTAGGTGTGGGGATAACTGAACACAACACGACTTACTTTCAGCATACGATCGCGAGTGGATTGTGGAACCTAGCTTTGACGCATTACTACCTCTACAATCCTTTGGGACGAATGACCACGGCGTTTGCTTTTGATGACTATGGTCGTCAACAGGGTGGCTTTGGGCACTACGATGACAACAAGCAAAAGGATTACAATTACTGGGCTCTGTGGATCAATGGCAATTTGCGTGGCTCCAAAGTACTGGCTCAAAAGACTACCGGCAATCTGGATCACAACGGCAGGTCGGCTCTTTTAGTCACAGCAACTAAAGACTCAGCTAATGTGTATGTGGAAGTAATCAATCGCAGCTCAACAGAAATGCGTGACCATGTGTTGTTGCAAGGGGCGCACGTCGCTGGCAAGCCTACACTGTTCACCATGGCTGATGGCACGCTGCCGCAGAACGGGAAGCCGACGATGCTGGGTACAAGCTTCGACTATGTATTCCCTCCTATGTCAGCCTCGATCTTCAAGTTTCCGCTCAATTCATCCGCAACCGGCAGGATACCCTCGCATAACTGACCGCTGATTGTGAAATTTGCAGTTGCTGAGCTGCCTCGCTAAAACTGCCATAATCTGCCACTGCAATCAGGACTTGCAGTTGAAATAACTTTAACTGGCTTTGACGGTCATGACTCATGGCGGTGATATAAGCGTTGCCTGCATTTTCGCAAAAACAGGCGATAGGTGCAATTTCTATCCATCAAATTCATTGATGGAAGTGATTCAATCTTTGGGTTGTTTATTTTAAAAGCAGCAAATAAAGTGTATTTGAGAGGATAGTGAAGTAGATAAATTACTGGCCCAAAATTGGCACTCTTATCTGCCAAAGTTCAGAAGAACAGATGCGAGTCTGGATTGAGCAGCGTTATCGATAGACCTCCTACTAGATTTTGTCAAAATTCAAATAGGATTGCATTACTTCTAGTTAGCCATTGCCATGCCTTCCGTCGCTAAAGCCCTTCACAACAGAGGTATCCTGCTGCTCATAATGACAACATTGATTTGGGGTACATCATTCCCGTTGCTTAAAAATACAGTAAGCAGTCTTTCGCCTTCAACTCTTGTTGCAATCCGATTCACAGTGGCAGCGGTGGCTTTTGCTCCCTGGTTGCGTGGACTAAACGCTCAGCTACTAAGGGACGGAATACTACTCGGACTCATCTATTTTGCTGAAAGTAGTAGCGCCTTGATTGGAATTGAAACCATTTCCGCGAACCGATCAGCTTTCATCATTAGTTTAAACGTGATTCTGGTGCCACTATTGGGAGTATTGCTTGGTCAACGCTTGTCAGGCAAGGTTATGTTCGCAGCCGGACTGGCTATTACTGGCATTGGGATGATGTCTTGGGAGGGTGGGGGACTGAGTCAAGGGGATCTGCTAACATTTGGCGCTGCTGTTGGTATCGCGGTTTATATTCTGATGCTTGAAACAGTGACACCACGCCATTCAACCTTACCGCTGGTTGCAATTCAACTTTTGGTGACGGCACTGCTGGGTATAGTTTGGGCAACGCGTCAACTGGTTTGGCACGTTGAAGTAATTACCAGCAATTTCAGCACACTCCTTTACCTTGGTCTAGTAGTCACCGCTACCCCTATTTGGGCTCAGGCAGTAGCTCAACGCTGGGTTTCAGCACAGGAGGCAGCACTGCTCTATACGCTTGAGCCAGTGTTTGCAACAGTTTTCTCGTTTTGGTTACTTGGAGAGGAACTTAGTGCGCGGGAGCTAGTAGGGGCAGGGCTAGTGCTTGTTGCAACAGTGTTAAGTCAGACGTTGAAAAGCGTAGTCCGTTGCTCGGATAGTGAAAATTAATTTTAATTACTGTAACAGCCAACCAAACAAACCTTCCACCGTTAGTTGTATCTCATTGGCGTAGGCTGGGACAGGAAGCTGTTGCTGTGGTTCATCAAACAATTCTGGTTGCTGCTTTGGGAAATAGGCGAACACTGCTCGCTCGCCTGGATCGATTAACCAACCTAGCTGAATACCATGATTTAGACAGTGCAAAATCTTAGCAGTCACCTTAGTTTGGCTCTGCTCAGGTGACAGAATTTCGATAATCCAGTCAGGAGTTAACGAAAAGACATTCGCAACGCCGCCATTCTCATTACGGGGAATTCGCTCCCAAAGAAATATGGCAACATCTGGCACAATTGAGCGTCCTGCAAACGTACACCGTAGTTCTGGAAAGGCTCGCGCCACTTTCTGAGGTTTGGTAATTGCATTAATAGCAGTGATTAATTCGCCCTGTATTATACTGTGTTCTCCCTGGGGCATTGGCTTTTGAATAATTTGTCCATCAATGTACTCACTAGCAGGCTCAGTTTCTGGCAGCTTCAGAAACTCTTCCAGCATCAGTGGTTTGGATGGTGTCTGTACCATTTGAGGTTGCCTCCGTAAAACTGTCATCTCTGACTACTCAAGCAAGATTAAGCTAAATATATTCTTTTATTTTATTGTCTTATTAATGAGCGATATCTATGGCAAGGACTGCGTCCTACGCTCGTCTTCCCAGTCGCTATAGCACGATTTAAGCTTTATCAGCCGTAAACTAGATTACGGAATAGTTAGCACTTAGCTGTTAGCAGTTAGCTAATCGCTTTAAAAGACGAGGTACAATGAAACGAGTAGCCATCAACGGATTTGGACGGATTGGACGGGCTTTCTTGCGCATCGCCTATTCAAAGCCAGACCTAGAGGTTGTCGCGATTAACGATGTGGCATTGAAGCCAGACCTAGCCGCCTACCTACTGCAATACGATTCAGTGTATGGGCGCTTCCCTGAAGAGGTAGGCCATGATGAAAAAGGACTGCTCATAGGCGACAAGCGAATTGACCTACTGGCTGAAAGAGACCCAGCGGCACTGCCCTGGAAGCAATCGGAAATTGATGTCGTCATTGAGTCCACGGGTGTATTCCGCACCGCAGAAAAAGCCGGTCTGCACGTGGAAGCCGGAGCCAAAAAGGTGATTATCAGTGCGCCAGCCAAGGGTTCAGTACCTACCTTTGTGTATGGCGTCAACCACAAAAACTATGACCGAGAGCAAGATAACGTCATCTCAGCTGCCTCGTGCACCACGAACTGTTTGTCACCGATCGCCAAAATCCTGCTCGACTGTTTTGGGATCGAGAAGGGCTGGATGACAACCGTACACGCTTACACTGCCGATCAGCGTCTAGTAGATATGGGTCATCCAGAAGAGTGGGCGCGGGGTCGCAGTGCGGCGCAGAATATTGTCCCCACCACCACCGGAGCCGCAACAGCTGTTGCATTGGTCTTGCCCGAACTGAAAGGGCGTCTGGATGGCATCGCCTTGCGCGTCCCCACCCCCACTGGCTCTGTAACAGATTTGAGCGCAGTGTTGCAAAAATCGGTCACAAAGGATGAAGTGAATGACGCTTTCCGTCAGTATGCCAATGACTCAATGAGTCAGATTCTCAAAGTGAGTGAACTGCCTTTGGTGTCTTCAGATTGTGTCGGCGATAGCCACTCGGCGATCGTCAACCTGAAATCAACCAGCGTCCTCAACGAGAACTTCGTCAAGGTGCTGGCGTATTACGATAATGAGTGGGGGTATGCCAATCGACTCGGGGATTTGGCAAGCTACATCTAGTTTCAATCCCTGTTTCAATCCCTAATAGGGGTTTAGACCCCCACCCTGCTTTCATTGTACGCCAATTTACGGATAAGTCAATTAGCCGTTAGCACTTAGCTAATGGCTAAATCCAACAAATTACTGAGCCTAGGATTAGGAGTAAGTATAAATGGTAACATATGTTAAAGAAAATTCTGACCAGATATCCAAAGAGCAATCCCTAGTTCTCTGGTTCGGTGAAGTTGGAATTGCCGATATAGGTCTGGTGGGAGGCAAGAATGCTTCACTGGGAGAAATGATACAGCAGTTAGCTCCTCATGGAGTCAGTGTCCCCAATGGGTTTGGTACCACGGCTTATGCTTATAGGTACTTAATCCGGGCAGCTGGGTTAGAAGAGAAGCTGAGATCGCTGTTTTCTGACCTAAATGTTGCAGATGTTAACAATTTGCGGCAACGGGGAAAGCAAGCCCGGTCGTTGATTCTGCACACACCATTCCCGGCGGAACTAGAGAATGCGATCGCCACCGCTTACCAGGAGTTGTGCGATCGCTACGGCTTTGATACAGATGTAGCAGTCCGCTCCAGTGCTACAGCCGAAGACCTCCCAGATGCCAGTTTTGCTGGTCAGCAGGAAAGTTACCTCAACATTAACGGCATCCAAGGAGTATTGTCAGCCTGTCATAGATGTTTCGCCTCCCTATTTACCGACCGTGCCATTTCCTATCGCCAGAGCCGGGGATTTGACCACTTGAGTGTTGCCCTCTCTGTAGGCGTCCAAAAAATGGTACGCTCAGATTTGGCCTGCTCTGGGGTAATGTTCTCCATTGACACCGAAACCGGCTTTAAAAATGCTGCGTTAATCACAGCTGCCTACGGTCTAGGGGAAAACGTAGTTCAAGGAGCCGTTAACCCTGATGAATATGTAGTTTTTAAACCAACTTTAAAACAAGGATTTCGCCCGATTTTGGCCAAAAGACTGGGTTCGAAAGAGTTCAAAATGGTCTATGACACGGGTGGTTCTAAGTTAACGAAAAATGTGCCTGTACTGCCAATTCAACGGCAGAAGCTCGCCCTTGAGGATGAAGAGATTTTGCAACTCGCGCGCTGGGCTTGCCTGATTGAAGACCACTATTCCCAGGTGCGCGGCACGTACACGCCAATGGACATTGAGTGGGCGAAGGATGGCATCACTGGCGAACTATTTATCGTCCAAGCCCGCCCGGAAACGGTACAATCTCAGCGAGGTAAGAATGTCCTACGTAGCTATCACCTCCAGGACAAGGGCGAGGTGCTGGTGACGGGTCGCAGTGTCGGCGAGTCTATCGGTCAGGGGAAAGCCACGGTAATTTTGGATGCGAACAAACTAGAGCATTTCCGAGATGGAGAAGTCTTGGTAACAGATAAGACTGACCCAGACTGGGAACCGATCCTGAAAAAAGCCAGCGCGATCGTCACCAATCAAGGCGGACGCACCTGCCACGCCGCAATTATTGCGCGGGAGTTGGGCATTCCAGCCATTGTAGGCTGCGGCAATGCCACAACTGTGTTGAAGGCAGGTCAAGAGTTGACGGTTTCTTGTGCCGAAGGGGAAGAAGGACGGGTTTATGCGGGTTTGCTGCCCTTTGAGGTGAGAGAGGTAGGGCTGGAAAACCTACCCCGCACCCGCACCGAAATCATGATGAATGTGGGTAAGCCAGCGGAAGCATTCGGTCTAGCAGCTATTCCCAATGATGGCGTGGGGTTGACTCGGTCGGAGTTTATTATTGCCAATCACATCCAGGTGCATCCTTTGGCTCTGATTCACTTTGATCAGTTGGAGGATGAAGCCGTCAAAGCGAAAATCGTAGAACTGACGTCACTTTATGAAGATAAGCCCCAGTACTTCGTCGAGAAGTTGGCCCAGGGAATGGCGATGATCGCTGGTGCATTCTACCCCAAGCCGGTGATTGTGCGGATGAGTGACTTCAAAACCAATGAATATGCCAACCTTCTGGGCGGCAAACAGTTTGAACCGAAGGAAGAAAACCCGATGCTCGGCTGGCGGGGGGCTTCTCGCTACTACGATGAGCGCTACCGTGATGCCTATGCCTTAGAGTGTCAGGCGCTCTTGCGGGTGCGGGAGGAAATGGGTTTGACGAATGTCATCCCAATGATTCCGTTCTGTCGGACGCCTGATGAAGGTCGGAGGGTGTTGGCAGAGATGGCGAAGCACGGTTTAGAGCGGGGCAAGAATGGGCTACAGGTCTATGTAATGTGTGAATTGCCCAGCAATGTGCTGATGGCTGAGGAGTTTAGTGAGGTGTTTGATGGGTTTTCCATCGGTTCAAATGACCTAACTCAACTGACACTGGGTTTAGACCGTGATTCGGCAATGGTCGCTCATTTGTTTGATGAGCGCTCCGCAGGGGTGAAGCAGATGGTGAAGATGGCGATCGCAACAGCAAAGCAAAAGGGCCGCAAGATTGGTATTTGTGGTCAGGCTCCCAGTGACTATCCTGAGTTTGCCCAGTTCTTGGTTGAACTGGGGATTGACTCGATGAGTTTGAATCCCGATTCTGTGCTGAAGACACTTCTAATGGTGGCTGAAGTAGAAGGAGTAAAAGGGGTCAGGGGCTAGGGAAAGAATGCCGCTTGCGCGTGGGGAGCAAGGCTTGCGGTTAGCGCGGACCTTCACAGCTTGCCTCGCGTGCGAGCCAAAACGCGATCTACCCAGCCTTCGACTAGCCAGTGACATCAGCTTAAATCGCTGTACCAGGAAAAACATCGCAACGATAAAGCTGATCCACATCGCTCCCCCATTCCCGTCGGTTCTAAGGGAAACCCGATTCAATGGGGACTTTAAACGACAATATCGACAAGACCCCTGTCGAAGTTTGTCGTGGTTCAGGATTTTTTAGAATGAAGTGTGTAAGCTTTGAGTCAGCTCGTAAAGAGCTTTGGCAAGAAAGGAGAAGAACCAGATGAACACGAATTTTTCTTTCGAGGACAAAGAGAGGACGGAGAATCGAGTTAGTGAAACTAGCCAGAATCCTGAAGAAGATAAGTTTGACCTGGAGGCGGTTATTCAGGCTTTAGTCAAGATAACGAGACGCTCTCCTGAGCAGATTAAGCCCTATCTTGGCGCTATGATTGAACGTTTAAGGGAACTTAAAGAGCCTCCCTTTTATGCGACGGCAACCCCGGATGAGCGGGCGCGAGCTTTTTGTGAGTGGGCAGAGAGCCACGACCGAAATACAGCGATTCTCTCTGACGAAGCTATTAGTCGTGAAAGCATCTATGGGGAAAGAGGCTAAATGCCCTTTCTCATGGATACTAATCTACTCCTGCGAAGTGCCCAGCCAAGTCATCCGATGTATGCGGACGCTGTCAATGCAACAAACGCTTTACTACGGCGTGGCAAAGCGCTTCATATTGTACCGCAGAATTTGATTGAGTTTTGGAACGTCTATACGCGTCCTGTAGAGAGGAATGGCTTAGGACATACAGCAGTGGAAGCTGAGGCAGAGGTTAATCGGCTCAAGGGGCTTTTCCCTCTCTTGCTCGATGCTCCTGGAATCTACGCAGAATGGGAACAACTTGTCATCACCCATGCTGTTATGGGCATTAATGTTCATGATGCCCGACTTGTTGCGGCGATGCTTGTTCATGGCCTTACCCACATTCTTACTTTCAACACACGAGACTTTGCCCGTTTTTCTGAGATAACGGCAGTAAATCCGACAGAGATAGCATAGGCTCTGTTGCGAAACAGAGACTGACCAAACAATCGTGGGCGATGTCGGGAAATACACTCTGAAACCTGCGTTGGTAAGTTTCGTCTGTATAGCTGCGTTTCAATCGTCAGGACAAGAGTTTACAAACACGCCCTAGTGTCTAGCCTGGTTTTAGCGTCAGGAGCATGCTGTTTTCAAGAAACCTCTTCACTGCCCGATACTACACTACCAATGCGTAGTTCGTTCGCAATGTGCAAAGGCGACAATATCCGGCGGGCAGCTTCAATCACTTGGGCACGGTTTGCACCAGTAGTAGCCTGCTTAAAAACGAGGATTCGAAGAGAACTAATTACCCAGACAGGGCGGCGGCGTGGTGACGAATGTGATCTTCGATTAAGGTGGCGATGAAGAAGTAACTGTGGTTGTAGCCCTCGTGGAAGCGCAAGGTTAACGGCTGACCGGCTACAGCGCACGCCTGCTCAAACACATCGGGCAGCAGCTGCTCGGCTAGAAACGGATCGGCACTACCTTGGTCGATCAAAATGGGACGGTTATATCCAGCTTCCCGTACTAAAACACTAGCATCATAAGCACGCCAACTCTCCTTGTCGGAACCAAGGTAATGGGTGAAAGCCTTCTGACCCCACGGGCAACTCATTGGTGCCGCGATTGGCGCGAACGCTGAGACTGACTTATAGCGATCAGGGTTTCTCAACGCACAAACAAGCGCCCCATGACCACCCATGGAATGACCGAAGATGCTCTGCGCTTGCGCTTGCACAGGGAAATGCTCGGTAATCAGAGTCGGCAACTCGTGGACAATATAGCTGTACATCTGGTAGTGCGATCGCCAAGGCTCAACGGTGGCATCCACGTAGAAACTAGCGCCAGTGCCGAAGTCCCAGTCGTCATCCTCGCCATCAATCCCAGTGTCACGAGGACTAGTATCCGGCGATACGAGCATCAAACCGTACTCGGCGGCAAAGCGCTGCGCTCCTGCCTTGACCATAAAGTTCTCTTCGGTGGAGGCCAGACCGGAAAGAAAATAGAGAACCGGAACCGGTTTTGATGTTGCCTGGGGTGGCTGGTAGACGGCGAATCGCATTTCACCGTTACAAGTTTCGGAGCGATGGCTGTAAAAGCCGACCGTACCGCCGAAGCAACGATTCTCGGAGACGAGGTTGGGAGATGCAGACATAAAGAATTGTGAAACGGGGAAGTTTGGAGAATTTGCCAAACTTGATTAAACAGCTTCTCCAAACTTGACACAAGATATTGAATCCGAGGTGGAGTCTGTAATTAAGTTTTTTTAAGCAATAGATAGTCAGAACACACTCAAATAATAGACAAATCTTAGTTTTTCGCTGCTCTTCTCTGGAGTGCAGCAACTAAGTGGGGTCTAACTTCCTTAGCCCATAGCTCAAAGTTAAAACTGTTGTTATTGTAACTAACTGATGTATCAATAGACTCATTATTACGTTGCTTTTGTATGTTGCTATTCATTTCAACTCCTAACGCCATTTGTGAGGTCTTAGATCAAATCTAACTGCTACCGTTTCGCCCCAACTTCTAGCGATACAATGAGTTAAATGTTAAGTAGCTCTGTACTGCCAAATACAATTTCAACTTAATAAACGCCGGAACTGGCGGATACTCAGAGTCATCAGCACAATGGCGAAACTCAGCAGCACTAGCACTTGAGGCCACAGAGTCTCAAAGCCCACTCCCTTGAGCAATACCCCGCGACAGACCCAGGGCAAAGTAGCGCAAGGGATTCAGATAGCTGAGCCATTGCACAAAGCTGGGCATGGTGGAGGTGGGGCTGAAGGCTCCAGACAACTCGACGCGCTAAATCAGCAGTCATCGGTTGTTTAGATGGGTAGTACTGGCTGATGACAAAAGCATCGGTTCCATCAAACACCTCAATAATCTCGCGAGAGGTACGGCTATTGCTGTAGTCGGTGATACCAACCTTCAGGTTATGAAAGTTCGGATTCATGAGTGCGATCGATGTCGGGTTTTCTGCGACTTTGAGGAACACCATACCAAACAGGGTGAGCGCACCCTGCGGTGGTTTGGTCATGATCTCCTCGCTGTTGGTAAGCAATTGCAGCACTGGTAGGCGTTGCTCAACCACCTGGCGAAACAAGTCGCTTTTATCCTTAAAGTAGTGGTAGATCAGACCTGGTGAGCCAATTCCCGACGCAGCGGCAATATCCTTGTTGGTCGCCTTCTCAAAGCCCTTGCTGGCAAAGACCTGCAATGCACCGTCAATAATCTGCTGTCGCCGACCCTCAAAGTCTTGCTCGTCGCGTGGAGGCATAAAGACTTTTACTGATTGATTGGTCATAACGCGACTCAGTAGGCGTTGGCAACAGCTCCAAGCCTGATGACACTAATTGTGAGTTTGTGGGTAAAACAGCTTGGTGTCTGGTGATTTGGCCCAAGCTATCCCCTCTGGATCTTTTTGCTGGCTCCACTCTGAGAAATTGGGTTTTGACTGCATCCGACTGATACTGCTTGTACTCACCCCTAACCGTCTGGCCAAATCTGCCTGAGTCATCTCTGAAGCTGACGAGTGTTCTGGTGTCCTTGGTGCCGTGTGGCTTCGTGACTCATAAGGTAGTTCACTTTGGTCTATTGGTAGGCTACTTTCAGGCTGGGCGGTGGCTTGGGCGTCTAAAAGAGGGAGCGGCGACTGTTGGTCAGCGTATTGTTCTCTCTCGCCTAGTGGTGGACTACTGCTAGCTTGGAGAGTAGCGATCGCCGCTCGTAGTTCTGCCACTGTCTCACTCAGGCTGGTACATTTTGCCTCTAGAGTTTCCACGCGTGAGGCTGTGGTATCAGTCCCGGTGATCATCGGTGCCTGGAAGAGTCCAAAGTATTCCGACAAAATGACAGTCATTGCCATTTCAACAGACTGCAAGCCTCGTTTTGCTTTGAACGCCATCAGCTGGTCATAGACCGCTGGTGGGAAGTTGTAGACAGCTGGTGGGAGGTAGCCTGACACTTTGGGATTATCGGTCGCCATCAGGTTGAGCGAGCTTTTAGCAAGCTTTACCTTGCTGTAAATCGTGCGGATGTTTGAGAAGATATCTTTGAACATGTCTGAGTCGGGCGCTCTTCATCTGTATCTTCCCACTCAGAGGTGTACACTGACTTAAGGCCAACTGACGACAGCATAATTATACAGGATTTGCTCTTTATCACTAAAACGTCACTACACTACGAATAGACTCACCCTTGTGCATCAACTCGAAAGCATCATTGATGCGCTCTAACGGCATTACATGGGTGATCAGGTCGTCAATGTTGATCTTGCCCTCCATGTACCAATCAACGATCTTCGGGACGTCTGTGCGGCCTCTAGCTCCACCGAAAGCTGAACCCTTCCAAACGCGCCCGGTGACGAGCTGGAAAGGGCGGGTGCTGATTTCTTGACCAGCACCAGCGACGCCGATAATGACACTGACGCCCCAACCTTTGTGGCAGCACTCTAGAGCTTGGCGCATGATATTGACGTTGCCGATGCATTCGAAGCTGTAATCAGCGCCGCCCTTGGTCAAGTCAACTAGGTAGGCGACTAAATCACCCTCGACTTCTTTGGGATTGACAAAGTGGGTCATGCCGAATTTCTCAGCTAGTTCTCGCCTGGCTGGGTTAATATCCACCCCTACAATTTGGTTGGCACCTACCATCCGAGCACCCTGGATGACATTAAGACCTATACCACCTAGGCCAAAGACTACTACATTGGCTCCCGGCTCTACCTTGGCTGTGTTAATCACCGCGCCGATACCAGTTGTGACACCGCAGCCAATGTAACAAACTTTGTCGAAGGGGGCATCCTCGTGGATCTTCGCTACTGCGATTTCGGGCAGTACCGTGTAGTTGGCAAAGGTTGATGTCCCCATGTAGTGATGGATCATCGTCCCATCGACAGAGAACCGGCTGGTACCATCTGGCATTACACCGCGCCCCTGTGTTGTGCGGATGGCTTGGCAAAGATTTGTCTTACGGCTCAGGCAGTATTCGCATTGGCGACATTCTGGGGTATAGAGGGGAATGACGCGATCGCCCACTTTCAGGCTAGTCACATCGGGGCCTAGCTCCACGACAACACCTGCACCCTCATGTCCTAGGATTGCCGGAAACAGACCTTCTGGGTCAGCACCAGAGAGGGTATATGCATCAGTATGGCATATCCCGCTAGCTTTAATCTCGACCAGCACCTCCCCAGCCTTTGGTCCCTCAAGCTGAACCGTTTCAATCGTTAACAGCTTGCCAGCTTCAAAGGCCACTGCTGCTCTAACATCCATGCTTCTCTCTCCTATAGTTGGTTTCGTCCAGCTCCGACCGTAGGCGGAGAGCATATCTTATACCATTATTCGTCACCCTTAGCAATTGACAGTATTATTCGTACTGAATCATTGTGCCAATCAGTAATGCTAATGATTTGTAAGATTATAAGACCTTGTTTCCTTACACAGTTTACTTCTGGGAAAACTTTAAACAATGACGCGTAGTTTTATGACCTTAACTAAAAAGCCTACTAATAGGTCTGTACGGTGGTTTGTCCTTGGAATGGCTGGTTTGTTTTTACTGTCAGCTGGTTTGCGATTTTGGGGGCTGAGCCGGTTTAACACCCTGGTGTTTGACGAAGTTTACTACGCCAAATTTGCCAACAACTATCTTACCCATACCCGCTTTTTTGATGGTCACCCACCCTTAAGTAAATACCTGATTGCCATTGGCATGTGGATTGGCAGCAATCTTCCCTTTGGGCAAGATTCGCTCAATGACCTGACTGGTTCTCTGCGTTCGAGTTGGAGTTATCGATGGCTGAATGCCCTCACCGGATCTTTCATTCCTTTAGTCGTGGCGGGAATTGCTTATCAGCTGAATCACCGTCGCAGCTATGCCTTCATTGCCGCTCTGTTTGCCGCTGCTGATGGCTTATTTTTAGTCGAGTCTCGCTATGCCCTAAACAACGTATATCTGGTTATCTTTGGGCTACTGGGACACTGGTTTTTATTACGGGGATTGGATCTACAGGGTAAACGGCGTGGTTTCTGGTTGGCTCTTGCTGGCGTTGGGTTCGGTGCCTCAGCTTCGATCAAGTGGAATGGCTTGTGGTTTTTGCTGGGGGCGTATCTAGTTTGGATGGCGGCTTGGGTGAGCCGGTGGATGCAGTCGCTTCGACCCACAGATCCCTCAGACACGCCGCACCAATTTACAGATAGGTCTTCTGACCATCGTAAAACATCTGAGATCCAGACGCCCTTGGCATACCTGACACAGCTGAATGTTTTGCACGTTCTGTTTTATTTAGCGATTATCCCTGTCTTGGTCTACAGCCTCGAATGGATTCCTCACCTACAACTCAACCCGACGCCCGGATTTTTGGCAGTGCAAAAGCGGATTTTAGATTACCACGAAAGCGTTGGTGATGGTCCAAAGGTGCACCCTTACTGTTCTCGTTGGTACACTTGGCTTTTGATGATTCGACCAGTGGCTTACTTTTACCAGAGAGCTCAGAATCTTACGGAGCCGATCCCAGTTATGGGTCCTCTCCTTCCTGCCAGTGACGCGAAGGTGATTTACGATGTCCACGATTTCGGAAATCCCGCTCTATGGTGGTTCTCAACAGCTGCCATCTTACTGCTGCTGTGGATGCTGGCGCAGCGCATCTGGGGCTGGGCAACTGCCCCTCAACGTTTCAATGTTTCAACAATAAGAGGCGTCCAAACTGCTGATACCTGGATTGCCCTTTATCTGGTTCTTAACTGGCTGATTAACTTACTGCCTTGGGTGCCGGTTACTCGTTGTACATTTCTGTACCACTACATGGGTTCTTCGGTGTTTGCGGGGTTAGCGATCGCAAAGCTTGTTGACCAGTGGCTGCATAGTTACCGCCGTGAACTCCGGGCGGTAGGCATCACCGTTATCTTTCTCATCCTGCTAGCTTTTGTCTTCTGGATGCCCATTTATTTAGGTTTACCTCTTTCGCCAGAAGCGCTCTCGCACCGGCTATGGTTCCGTTCCTGGATCTAGGCTCTACTATCAACGCCTTTTCTTCACTTGACGATTGAGGATGCAACCTCCACCTAGAACACCCGCAGTCAATGTGCGCGAACAAACAGGGCGCGATAAACGGTTTCTCCCCGCGACAGCGTGGATTTTTCCCGTTCAGTTGGAACTGGTAGGGGGTTTTCTGCCAGCCAGTCTTGTGATCCCTGTCTTTGGAAAGCTGGATGGGCATCGAAGCGATCGCACATTTCCACTGCCAGCGCCTCAATATCCGACTGGAGGAACACTACTCCCCCAACACTCAGGTAACTTGCCAATTCTGCCACTAATTCCGGTTGCACCAGCCGCCGTTTGGCGTGTCGATTTTTGAACCAAGGATCGGGGAACTGGATCGTGACACGCTGCAACGTCCCTGTTGGGAAGGAGATCAGGAGCGATCGCAACGAGTTATTCACATTGCAAAACAGGTAATGGAGATTGCTCAGCCCCAACTCCTCCCGCCAAGTATTCGCCTCATGCACCAGGGGTTCGCGAATTTCCAATCCCAGAAAATTCCATCTGGGTTCTACCTGAGCCATGCTCAACAAAAATCGCCCCTTGCCGCAGCCAATATCCAAATGCAGCGGCTGGGTGGGTTCAGCATAAGTCTTCTCCCAGTCAGGAGGACTGGCGGGTGTTTGATACTTCTGCGAGAGCGGGTTGACGTGTTGACGTACTCGGACAACTGCCAAAATTAACACTCCTCAACATTGCAGTAACTTAAGCAGAAGCCGTAGTACAGACAGACTTCTGGGCTAATCATCTCAGTTCTTAACAGTGGCGGTGATACAGGTTAGACGACTTGCTCATTGACCAAGTGTCCCAAACAGTTTTAGCACACCAGCAGGCAGGCTACAGATAATATCAAAAGAAAAGGTTTCGATCCGAGGTCTCATTTATCTGATCTCCAGCAGGAGTTCAATCATTATTTTTTTATCTGGCAGTTGTTTCACAGCGCTGTACCTCCCTAAAAATAACCAAAAAGAATTACTTAATGATTGCAACGGGATAATCTGGGTTGGCTGGGTTAGGAATTAATCGCTGATTCTTACAATCTGCCAATAAGTCCATCAATTCCACAACGACTTGACCTATTAAAATTTCATTGCCTACCACCAGCGCCTCAACCAATGCTCTTCGTCCCATGTACTCAACTACCACACCATTAGTAACTCCGATAGGTTCTTCAAACCCATTCGCATACTGAGCGATTTGCTGACCACGAATTCTTAGTCCTAATTGGTCTGCGATAGCTTGTGGAACAACCAAAGTTATTGCACCTGTGTCTACTAAGCCTTGTGTTTCTAATGAGCGTAGAAGGCTTGGAGCAAGAACTCCTCGAATCACAAGCTCCTCATCAACAGCATTGGTTAACTTAACGTTGACTCGTATTGCTCCCATGTTTTTTGCTTTTGTTTGCATAATTTTTATTTGTGCTGACAACAACATCAATGATGGCATGCCCCGGAATTGGCATGACGAGCGCTGTTTTTCCCACACTTTGCTGATGCACGACCGTATATTCTTAGTGCGGTGAATGGAATTTTCTGGTTGCTCATTAGTAATAAATTACACTGCACTTACAGTTTTTTATGAGTGGAAGGCTCAAACCTTTTTGGGCTGATTTTGCTTAGATTCGAGTGCGTCGATCAGCGTTTGAAGTATCCACTCATAGCTCGCATCATGCGACCGCGCTAAGGTGAACAACTCTGCTTGCTCTGCTGCAATGAACCCATAAAATGTCGCATGTAACAATCGCATGGCATCCACCAACTCCGAGTCATCCAAGCCATAGGGTTTGAGCGCCATTGTATAGAACGCGATCATTTCTCGCACAATCAAGCCGAACTCCGGGTCATCCAGTTCTAACTGAACTCGCATCATAACTTTATACAAGACTGGATGAGCACGGGCAAAGTCTCGCGCTGCATGTCCGACAGCTCGAATCAAAGACCGAGAATCTTCTATTCCCTGTATTTGGTGATGGCAAAAAGCGATGAACTGCTGCCAAATCTCCAGTGTCACAGCCCGTTGCTAGGCAGCATTACCGTCAAAGTGTTTGTACATAGACGGGGGCTGAATTCCCAGAAGTCTGGCAATTCTATTCACGCCTAGCGCCGAGTCGCCTTCTCGTTCCAGACATGCAATGGCTGCTTCGACGATCACCGCAACAGATAACGCTTGCCCCTTTGGACGTCCCATTTCACCGATATCCAACCACTAATTGACAGACTACCACATAAGCTAATAAGATTAGCTTATGATTCCAGGAGAAACTGCCGTGGCGAGCATCCTGACTGGCGCACCTTGGTTGATTGCACATCGCTCAATGGTCGGTGTCAATCAACCTTACAAAATTACCCTGAACGGTCGAGATTACGTGCTCTGGCAAAATAAGCAGGGTGAAGTTTTTGCCTTGGACAATACCTGCCCTCACATGCAAGCTCCCCTCTCTAATGGCTGGATTTGTGAAGCCCGAAATTCCATTACCTGCCCATTTCATGCTCTCGAATTTGATGGACAAGGCAGACTCCTGAAAGATGGCGTGCCTGCACGTGAACCTGTTGCAAAGCCATTGAATTTGATTATCCAAGGCGATTTAATTTGGACCTACGGTGGCTTTGAACCTCGCTTGCCTGTTCCTGATTTAATTCTTCGTCATACAGAAAAACTAGACTTATTAGGGGTTGCAGGTAACAAAAGCATCTCTGCAAGCTTTTTGCGCTGTATCAAGATTAACTACGATTTTAATCACCAAAATGGAACTCATCGTGAAAGTTTTAGGATTCGTGAAAATCCAGTTCATGCGTTTGAAGAAGAGGGATACTACGCCAAGGTCGTGCAAACCTTCTTCAGAGACAATAACACCATAGCGGATATCTTGAAGAATCCTGCCCTTCTGAGTACTCCAACAACGTACAAGAGTGACCTGGAGTACACGTTTCCATCAACCACAATGTTTCGACCCCAAGTGGACTTCGGCGAAATTCCACAGTTCTACATTCTGTACCCAGAAACGGAGAATCGAACCAGAACGTTCGTGCTTTGTTATGGTAAGTGGAAGAATGCCTTGTTCAAGCTACCAGTACTGAGGGTTTTGGCTCAACGAGCACTCCTGCAAGCAACAGAAAAGGTCATAGAACAGGATTCTAGAACGTTAGAGAGTCTATATTCTCACCAAAAGTCAAAGGTTCGATTATCAAAAGAAGAGATTTTGACATATGTTGAGAGGCTCTATTACGAGTGGGGAGGGCAAGCAACTGCTCAAAAAAGCTAGATATGATTTAAGTACCCAGAGGCTCTGGGGAATTAACGCTCAGTGTCAATTTTGCATAAATGCCGTGTTTACAGGATTAATTCAGGGATTAGGAACGGTTCGACCGCTAGGGGGCGATCGCTGGCAAATCAATTGCTTAACCGAGGCAGCTGACTCGATTTTGCCGGATCTCACCATCGGTGACAGTGTGGCTGTCGATGGTGTTTGCCTTACCGTGATGGAGGTATTGCCCCAAGGATTTATCGCTGCCGCTTCGCCAGAAACTCTCCGCCGCACAACGCTGGGGCAACGGCAGTTGGATAATGGCTTTGTCAACTTAGAAACAGCGCTGCGGGTTGGTAGCAAGCTGGGTGGTCATTTCGTCATGGGTCATGTAGACGGTATCGGTCGCATGCAAGCGGTGGAGCAAACGGCGACTTCCTGGGAAATAAGTTTTACCGCTCCAGACGCGATCGCGCGTTACATCGTCCCCAAGGGCAGTATTGCTGTCAACGGCATCAGCCTAACAGTAGCCGAATATGACTCAGCTATGGGCTGGTTCAAGGTGGCGGTGATTCCCCTCACCTATGATCAGACGAATCTCCGCAATCTCAGACCAGGCAGTTGGGTGAATTTGGAAGGAGATATTCTGGGTAAATACGTGGAAAAATTGCTCAATTCTGGCTCCAGCCATGATACAGCAGTTGAAAACAGTTCGGCTGAGCTGACACCGGCATTTTTAACAGAACACGGGTATTTATAAAGGGGTAGCTGCCCGGTTTAGGATGTTGGCAATCAGACCTCATCGGGGTTAATACCCAGTGATCGCAGCCGTTCCGCTAGTCGTTCAGCCCGTTGGCGCTCAAAGTCTCTCCCTTCTGCGCCAGTGGGAATCACTTGCCCTTGACGATCACACCAGCGCAACCACAAATCTTGTCGCCCTTCAAACGTTCCTTCCCACAGGGTTAGCCCTAGTCCCACCGGCTCCAGCCAAAAAGGTTCAGAAAGCTCTATGTACTGCTTTCCAGTTAGTACCCAAACCTTGAGCAGTGACCCGTTTAGTTCATCCTCCCCCTGTAGTTGCTTGAGTGGGTCGAAGATAGCATAGCAGGCAATTCCAATCCGAGCGTAGTCGCTCAACTTGCTGCCTAGCTCATTACCTTCCTTGTTGGAAACAATTTCAATGCAGACTTCCGGCACTTTCCCAAATTCCCACACAAAGTAAGAGCGGTTCTGCTTCTGGCTCCAGTCAGCAGGCATTTCAACGCCTAAACTCAAAAAGGCATCTGGCACAATGGGGTCTTGCTTTAGCGCGTAGAACAACCCAATATTGGAATCGGCAACGAAGGGTACTCCTGGCGACCATGAAGCGTAGAGTGGTTCCACCAGCAAGCGTTGTTGTTTTGCCGATTGGAAATTATCCACCGGGGTATCGTCCTCAATGACCAGGTGGGAAATGTCAGGCGCGACAATTTCTTCGGTGTCTAGAAGTTGCTGCGGAGTCATAGGCAGTGCCAGAACAACTTACCACCATGCTACTGCCATTTACAGGAAATCTAGAACGATGTTGGTCTACGGTTGCTAAGGGATTAAGACTTGACCGCTTCAATAACACCACACGCTAGGCGACCTCCTCCTGCATCAGCTGCCGTACCTCCGGCTTTGACCTGATCCGTCAGTTTATGCACTATAATTGCACTCCCGTCACTATCAAGTAAGCTTACAGGAGTCTGAGAGAGAGTGATGCGGGTGGTAATAGTTTTTAGTTTGCCCTTGCCACTCTTATCTACTTCTATGTTTGGTAAATCTCCCAAATGGTAAGGATGGTTCGCTTCTACGGGAGTGGATGAACCGAACGGACCTGGATCGAAATGTCCTTTAGCAGAGCTAAATGGAGTCTGTCCACTTTCCTGGCAAGAACCTGTTTCGTGAAAGTGAAAGCCATGAAGCCCAGGAGTGAGGGTTGTGGGGTCACCCGTGAGGGTAGCATCAACTGTGACGTAACGATTGCGGTCCTCTTTCAAATTCAGGGTTCCCGTGATTCCAAAACCACTGATTTGAGCCTTGGCAGCAGTAACCTGCGGCGGCGCAACTGGTGAATTAGAAGGAGTTTGAGCGAGAGCAATTTTGGATGAAATGGTAACTAGGACAAACATCGATGCCACTACCAAAGCCAGTAGAATCTTAGAAGTGAATTTGTTCATTTCCTCAAGTCTCAAACGACACAGGCATATGCTGGATCAGCGTTCAACGAAATCATACCATAGGTAGTTATCATACTCTTGCCGCTACACTACAAACCGCCAAAATTGCGATAGTTTATACAAGCATGATGTAGATTTGAGCCGATAGGGAGCTGGAGACGCAATGACGCGCGTGAATTTCTAGTTGGTTGTGTTGAAATACAAATGTGTCGTGAGATAGATACAAAAGAGGTGAGATTGTAACCTGTGACAGAGATAAAGGCAACTCTTGCTGAATATAATAATAGTTAGTCGCTTATATACCTAGGAACAAGCTAATGTCCCGTAAAATTCTAGCTGCCGTCGGAGCGATCGCGCTAGTAACTGGACTCACATCAACTGTCTACGCGAAACCGATTGCCTTGTCGCAACCGCAAACTGGCTCCGTGACTGTGTCAGGTGAATCTCTCCAGGGGATTCAGAGCCGAAGTCTTGCAAAAGACTTCCCAACCCGACTTAATCAAATCAGTAACAATAATAGTAGACATCCATTTGTTATCAGAACTCCAGCACACCCCAAAGAGCAGTCCTTTTTGAGCAAGATACTAGGAAACAATCTGGGCAATAAATTAGAATTTAGTGGTGGGAATTTGTTCAACACTGATAATACCGCAAACCGCCCCCTCTTACAACAAGGAGCGAATGGCGACTCAAATTCCCAGGGGGCAGTTCTATATAAGCTAAATGAGTATTAAGCGGTTACCTCTGTAGCACGATTAAGTTTCAAGATTGAAATCACAAGCTCCCCATAAGGATCTAGCTCATACAGTTGAGAGAATAGTGAAGGAGCGACCACAGGACTCCCAAAATGTGATATAGCAGGAGCGTGGTCGCACTATCAAGAGCGATTATACAGAAGCTGAAGAGGCTAACTCTGGTTGTTCCTCCGGCTTCGACTCATCAGGCAATCCGAGAATAGAGTTATATAGTTTTACATACTCCTTGGCTGATTTATCCCAACTGAAGTCCTGCTTCATGCCTCGTTGCTGGAGCGCCTGCCAGTTTTCCTTGTAGTGGAAGCCCTCCCAAGCTCGAACCATACACGTATAAAGGTCTAGTGGTTCATAGCGGTCGAAGCAGTAGCCGGTGCCTGTATGATTGGTCGGGTCGTGGTGGGAGACAGTATCAACTAGGCCGCCCGTTTTGCGTACAATCGGTACTGAGCCGTAGCGTAGAGCCATCATTTGGCTGATGCCACAAGGCTCAAAACGGCTAGGCATCAAGAAGGCATCGCTGCCCGCGTAGATGCGTCGAGACAAGGCGTCGTTATAGAGTAAGTATGTTGCCATGCGACCTGGATATCGGGATGCCATCTGCCACATTTGGGTTTCGTAGTAGCGATCGCCTGTTCCCAGCAGCAAAAACTGAGCATCCGTATAAGCCAGGAATCGATCCAGCGTTTGCAATACCAGGTCAATCCCTTTTTGTTCCACTAGCCTAGTCACCATGCCAATCAAGAATGCCTTGGAGTTGACTTCTAAACCAAGTTCTTGTTGCAGGGCAATCTTGTCAGCCTTTCGTTGATCTAGCGTATCGGTAGTAAAAGTCTGAGCGATGTATTTGTCATCAACTGGATTATAGACCTCAGTATCAATACCATTGACGATGCCGGATAACTTACCGCTGATGAAAGACAGCAAGCCTTCTAGGGTTTCACCGTAAGCAGGTGTCTGGATTTGTTGGGCGTATGTGGGGGAAACGGTGTTAACGCGATCAGCAAACTGCACGGCAGCTGCCATTGTGTTATGACCCTGCATATACCAGGGACACCAGGTAATTTTCTCCAAGTACCAGCGCCACGGTCCTTGATAGGCAAGGTTATGAATTGTAAAGACGCTACTGATATCGGAAGATTGGTGCATCCACACCGGAATCATGCCCGTGTGCCAATCGTGGCAGTGAACAATATTTGGCTTCCAGTAGTTCCAGCAAAATTCAGCTGCCCCATTAGCAAACAGGGTGAAGCGCCAATATTCATCCTCCCCAGAATAGATCCGACGGGGCAAGAAGACAGGATGAGCAAACAGGTACAAGGGTACGTCGGTTCCGGGCAGGACGGTTTCATAAACCTGGAAATTTTGGAACATAGCATCGCCATGCCAAACCGGAACTTTGGGAATTTCCATTTTGTCCGGCAGGAAGCCGTAGTAGGGCATAAAGATCCGCACATCATGCCCCATTGCTCTTAGCACTTTGGGTAGGGCACCAACTACATCTCCCATTCCGCCCACTTTGGCAACGGGCGCTGCTTCTGCTGCAACAAATAGAATCCGCATATTAGTTTTCGCGTTCCCTCAGATGCTTGTTTTATAACGCGAGGCCAGCGGTAAGGTCTGCGCTAACCGCTTACCTCGCTCACCGTAATCATAACTGTAGGGGCGCGCAGCCGTGCGTCCCTACAATCCAATCGCCGATTTTGATCGCGAACCCTAACCTCTTTGAATCTCGGCAAAGATTTTAGCCAAAATTTCCTGTGCTCCCTGTTGCCGCAGGCGTTGCGCTAGTTCAATGCCCAGCTGTTCTGCATCGGTGGCAGTGCCGGTAACAGTATCTTTTACTAGTTTTTCACCATCCACACTAGCGACCATGCCCGTTAAGGTCAACTGATCTCCGTCCAGCTTGGTATTAACACCTATGGGTACTTGACAACCGCCTTCTAGTTCTCGCAAAAACGCCCGTTCCGCTAGAGTGCGATCGCGCGTTGGAGCGTGTTCAATTGCCTTGAGCATGGACAGCACTTCTATATCATCAGAGCGGCATTCGATCCCCAAAGCTCCTTGTCCAACAGCATGGAGCGAAATTTCAGGTGGTATGACTTGATGAATGCGATCGCTCATTCCTAGTCGCTGCAACCCAGCCGCCGCCAAAATAATTGCATCGTACTCACCAGCATCCAATTTTTGCAGTCGTGTATTTACATTCCCCCGGATATCTTTAAACGTTAGGTAGGGGAAGTGGTGACGCAGTTGAGCTAGCCGTCGCAGGGAAGATGTACCTACTACTGCACCAGCGCTTAGCGTGTCAATTTGCTTATCTTGATGTTTGGCATGAACTACCAGAGCATCAGCTGGATTTTCTCGTTCCGTGACGACTCCCAGTACTAACCCTTCCGGCAACCGTGTGGGCAAATCTTTGAGCGAATGAACCGCAAAGTCAATCTCATGCTGGAGCATCCCGACTTCGAGTTCCTTAGTAAACAAATCCTTTTCACCAATCTTGGCTAAGGCGACATCCAGGATCTTGTCGCCCTGGGTACTCATAGTCTGGATTTCAAACGTGCGATCAGGGAAGCATTTCTGGAGTTGTTCGTGTACCCAGTAAGTCTGAACCAGAGCTAGCTGGCTTTTACGGGACCCGATGCGAATAGTGCGGGTAGGACTGGAAACGGTTGATAAGGCGTTAGGGGACATATACAGTGACGTAACAGGAGCCGTAAAGGTCACTTGATCTAGACTATCGCAGTACCCAAGCAAAATAATTCGTAATTCGTAATTCGTAAGATTTTGCGGCGTCAACAATTAAGTGTTATGGTTAGCATAAAAATTATTATCGACACCTGTTGGGAAATTGGAATGAAACTCCCAATTGTAGCAACTATTGCACTGGTGACAACCATTTGCATGACAGCTCCGGCTTCATCGGCAGACTCTGAACATATCAGACAGCTACTGGAAACAAAAGAATGTCAACGTTGTGATCTAAGTAGTGCGGGTTTAGTTTTGGCTAACTTGTCTGGAGCCACTCTGAGAGGGGCTAATCTCAGCGGTGCTAATCTCAGTCGTGCCAATCTGAGTGGGGCTGACCTCAGGGGTGCTAATCTTAACGGTGCCTCCCTATTTGGTGCCAACTTGAGCGGAGCCAAACTGAGTGGTGCTGACCTAAGCGGTGTTGACTTTAGAGAAAGCTACTTGGTCAATGCAGACTTGACTAGTGCTAATGTGAGCGGGGCTAACTTTCAGGCAGCAATTGGAATACCTTCCCAGGTTGGCAAAGCTGAAGACTTCTACACCTGGGGCATGGCAGAGGCTCAAAAAGGAGAACCCAACGGCGCGATCGAGCATTTTAACCAGGCGCTGAGTATTAACCCCAAATTTGCCCCTGCTTACATGGCTCGTAGCGTTGCTCGTTACCAACTATTAGACCGACCCGGAGCTATTCAGGACGCCCAGCTCGCTGAACAACTCTTTTTAGCGCAAGGCAATATCAGTGGTTCCCAAACAGCGCAAACCTATATTAAAGAGCTTCAAACACTCCCATCTACACCTAAAAGCGACTCAGGTTTTATGAGCGTCCTGGGAGGAATCGCATCATTTGCGTTGCAGTTTCTGCTTTAACAGCTTTTTTTAATGAGTGTATCCAACGAATTATGGCAAGCGAACCTCGACCTAGCGCGAGTGTGCCTAGAACATCCCTTTGTACAGGGTATCGCCGACGGTACACTTGAACGGCAAAAATTTGCCTACTACGTGGGGCAAGATGCCTTTTTTTTGGAAGCCTTTGGTCGTGCTTACAGCATTGCGGCAGCGAAGGCTCCTGACTGGGAAGGGTTTAGTGTCTTCCACAGCCTAGCGGACGGGGTGCTGTCGGAACTCCGTCTTCATGAAGGATATGCCCTAGCGTGGGGGGTTAACTTGCACTCTGTTGAACCGGAACCAGCGACACGTCGTTATACTGACTTCTTGCTGGCTACCGCCTGGGGTAGTGACGTAGGTCTAACAACCGCCGCCATGTCACCTTGCATGTGTCTGTATGGCTTTTTGGGGCAACAGCTAGCTCAGGGGGGAATTCCAGAACACCAGTATGCGGACTGGATTCGCACTTACAGCAGCCCAGAGTTTAGGCAGTTGGCTCAACAACTGGAAAGTTTGGCTGATCGGTACATTAGCGCCACGCCGTCGGTACATTCGACTTATCGGTATGCCATGTTGTGTGAACGAGATTTTTTTCAGGCAGCATGGGCAGAGGATTAATTATTTACCTCTTTGACCCCGTCATCATTTCTTTCGGTATCACCGATAAAAAGGGTTCGCAGCAATGACCAAAGTACCGAGCTAACTCCGCATATCAAGAGGATGACCATCAAAGGGGCTAGACCTGCAAAGGGAGCTGTCACAACTAACAGTAGCAGACCTATTAGTAGAATCTTCACCAATGTGTTCGTCATCTGTGCGCTCCCATCAATTTCTACTCTTTCAGTTTAACTCTAGAACGTCAGTAAACATGGCTGACGGACTGAAAAAATTTTCAATTCGCCATTTTGACTTAAAAACCTACAAGCTATAAAAATTCCTAATTCACGAATTCGGAGTTTGAAATTAATTGTCAAGTCCGAATTCTGAATGTGCTTGATTCGTCTAAATTAAACTCAGGAACTTAGATAAAAATCGTAATCAAATTAATTATTTTAATGCGGTATACAGTACATTTACTCAGGTGTGTTTACGGCAAGATAAAACTGCATTAAAGTTATCAGTAAAAATTCGCGAGTGACATATATCAGTGAAACACCGTGCGAAAATACACGTATTTTGGCTTGGAGGAATAGCAGAAAAATTCAGTAAAAATTACATGGGATACAGCGCAGAGATAGCGTTAGCTTTATTGTGTAAATAGGTTAGTTCAAGCTAAGTTGAAACGTTTGCATTCAGGACAATCAAAGAAAGGAGTCGTGACGTCAATCGTCAGGGTAACCCCACCTAATAGGAGATGGGGTTTGAATATAGGGCTGGGTTTATTTTACTTTTGCGCTCATAAAGGGAGCGAGGCATAAGTCATTCTAACGAAGCAGCGCCTCTATCCTGACTACTTCTTTATCAAACTCACGTCATCTTTCAACTTTCCTATTTCTTGCATAATTGTCATCAGGAGAAAGAACATGTCCATTATTCAGACTGTAATCAGGAACCGTGGGTTGCTTAGCAAAATTGCACTTGCTGCAAGTGTAACCGGCGGTCTTGTTATCGGGAATTGTTCGAAGTTACCTGCTGCCACAACTACCAGCAATAATAGTGGTAAGACTCAATCCACTAGCAGAACTACAGGGACTGTGTCTATCTCGGCCATCGATACTAACGCATCCCCCTCCACACGAAAGAAGTTTTTATGGCCGTTCTCACCTCAGTCACCGTGGAACATGCCCATTGGCTCAGGTGCCAAGTACGTACCAGCGAATATTCAACAGGCGTACTTTGCTGGGGCAGATGAGGAATACATCTACAAAATCAATGCCAACGATCCCGTGCGGTCGGTATATGCCCCTGGTGCCTGGGGACCCGGGCGCTGCACAGGCACAACCTCACAGGGGACGATGCAGTTTCCCGATAGTCTGATCGTCCCGGACGCTACAAACAGCAGCACCCCTAACAACTCGTCCGCGTTCCTCATGCCCGACGGGCAAAATATCGTACAGCTCAACCCGCTGGCACGCTGTAAGGCGGGTTCAAACGTCTACGGGTGGCGCGACGCCAACGTCAGCATCTACGGAGATGGGATAAGCGGAAGTCATGGCGGGTCCGGTCTCTCTGCTATCGGCGGCAGTGTGCGACTGGGCGAGCTTACCGGCTCGGCTCCGATCCGCCACGCTTTGAAAATCGAACTTTGGGCAGAGAAATACTACCACTACTCCGGAGCGAATTCAGGATACCGTTGGCCAGCGGATCGCGCGGATAACTATGCCGCCGATGCTTACCACGGCACTAACAAAAGCCTGGTTCAGGGGTCACTGTTGGCAATCCCGCCTAAAGTAACAGAAACAAGCCTTGGTCTGCAGACAGCGGCGGGGCGAAAACTCTTCCATGCGCTGCAGGACTACGGTGCGTACGTGGTTGACGACTCTGCCTGGGACTGCCATGGCATGGCAGTGGAAAAAGGGGTTATAGATCAGTTCCGCAGCACCTACGGCTATGACTTCCAAGGTACAAGTGGGACGTTCTATGACGATTACATGAAGCTATTCAAAGCGCTTGCCATTGTCGACAATAACAGATCCGACAACCTGGGTGGCGGCGGTACTCCACGGGCTCCCCTGGCACCAACTATTGGTGACTAAAGTGCATACAGATTGCTAGGTGTAAGTATATGACTAGGCTCGAATAGATGCACCCTGATGTTACCCTTGGCTCTAAGACGCGAGTCGGGGGTTTTTAGATGAGATCGCCTAAGAAGTGCCCATTTTTACTTTTTAAACTGTATGTTTAAGTCAAACTAATAAAAACTAGTGGTAGTGAAAGGCAAGTGCTATGGATGCAACGGAAGTTCTAAGACAGTATGCGGCAGGAGAAAGAGATTTCAAGGGCGCAAACCTGATTGGTACTTCCCTAAGTGGAGTGAATCTGAGTGGAGCTTGCTTGCGAGAAGCGTCCCTCAGTGAAGTTGATCTAAGCAAATCAGACTTGGTCGGGACTAACTTGAGAGAGGCATCGCTAAGTAGGGCGAACCTGAGTGCGGCGAATCTAAGTGGAGCCAACCTGGATGGAGCCAATCTGTTTGGGGCTAACCTTAGGGGTGCGGTTCTGAGCGGGGCAGAGCTGAAAATGGCAGACCTAACTGAGGCAGACTTGACCGGGGCAGATCTACAGGGCGCCAGTCTCTGGGGGTCATACATGACCGGTGCAAAGTTGAAGGGTGCCATTATGCCGGATGGCACAAGGCACAATTAGGGGAATAGGCAATAGGCAATGGTAAGCTATTGCCTATATTGCAAAATAACTGTGTAAGACCCCTACTGCTTCTACAGAAAGAATACAGAATGACGGACAATATCAGAAGTCACGTTGTAACCCAGGGCATCCAGAGATCGCCCAACAGAGCTATGCTACGTGCCGTTGGTTTTGGTGATGAGGATTTCACTAAACCCATTGTGGGAATAGCAAACGGGTATAGCACTATTACCCCTTGTAACATGGGACTGAACCAACTAGCCCAACGCGCGGAGACAGGGATGCGTCAGGCTGGTGCGATGCCCCAGATGTTCGGCACAATTACAATCAGCGACGGCATTTCGATGGGAACTGAGGGGATGAAGTATTCCCTGGTATCGCGGGAAGTGATTGCTGATTCGATTGAGACAGCCTGTAACGGGCAGAGTATGGATGGGGTGCTGGCAGTTGGCGGTTGCGACAAGAATATGCCCGGAGCGATGATTGCGATCGCTCGGATGAACATTCCCGCTATTTTCGTCTACGGTGGCACGATCAAACCTGGTCATCATAACGGGCGAGACCTGACGATTGTCAGCCCCTTCGAGGCAGTGGGAGAATACAGTGCTGGCAAAATTGACTATGCGGAACTGGTGGAGGTAGAACGTAAGGCTTGCCCCGGTGCTGGTGCCTGCGGTGGAATGTACACGGCTAATACCATGTCATCAGCATTCGAGGCGATGGGGATGAGCTTGCCCTATTCCTCCACAATGGCAGCTGAGGATACAGAAAAAGCCGACAGTGCAGAAAAGTCCGCGTTTGTTCTGGTTGAAGCGATATCCCACCGCCTGTTGCCCCGTCAGATTCTGACTCGTCAAGCGTTTGAGAATGCCATCTCTGTGATTATGGCAGTAGGTGGTTCTACGAATGCGGTGTTGCACCTACTAGCGATCGCCCACGCAGCAGAGGTGAAGTTATCCCTCGACGACTTTGAAATTATTCGCGCCCGTGTCCCAGTCCTATGTGATCTCAAACCCAGTGGGCAGTACGTAGCAACCGATCTGCACAAAGCTGGTGGTATCCCACAAGTAATGAAAATGCTACTCGTGCATGATTTACTGCACGGGGATGCTCTCAGCATCACTGGTCAAACCATTGCTGAAGTGTTGGCAGATGTTCCAGCAGAGCCGCGCGCTGACCAAGATGTAATCCGTCCCTGGAATAACCCGCTATATTCCCAAGGTCACTTAGCGATCCTGAGAGGAAATCTGGCAACAGAAGGCGCTGTTGCGAAGATTACGGGTGTGAAAAAAGCCAAAATTATCGGCCCAGCCCGTGTGTTTGAATCCGAAGAAGCCTGCTTAGATGCGATTTTGGCGGGACTTATCGTCGCTGGGGACGTTATTGTGATCCGCTACGAGGGCCCGAAGGGTGGTCCTGGGATGCGAGAAATGCTAGCTCCCACCTCGGCGATTATCGGTGCTGGGCTGGGGGATTCGGTGGGACTGATTACTGATGGACGGTTTTCCGGTGGAACTTACGGCATGGTGGTCGGTCACGTGGCTCCAGAGGCAGCGGTCGGAGGTGCTCTAGCGCTTGTCACTGAAGGCGACACGATCACAATTGACGCCGATGCCCGCTTGTTGCAGTTGCACATATCGGATGAAGAATTAGAGCGCCGTCGTGCCACCTGGCAACCACTTAAACCCCGTTACACAACTGGCGTGCTGGCGAAATATGCCCACTTGGTATCCTCTAGTAGCGTTGGTGCTGTGACAGATTTAGGCTTGGGGTGAGAGAAGAGATCTGGGGGAGTCAGGAGTCAGAATGTAAGAACTTCTTCACTTCTGAATTCTGACTTGCTGAGTTCTACCTAAATCTTGCAGGATTTGCAGGGCGGCGGCTTCACCAGTGGCACAGCCCCCCTCCATGTAACCTTGCGCCTCCAAAGAGCAATGTTCGCCAGCAAAAAAGAGATTTCCCACACGCTGTCGTTCAGCCCCGGACAGTTTCGTCCATTGACCCACTAAATAGCAGGAATAAGAGCCGCGCGTGTAATGTTCCCCAGGCCAGTAAGCTCGAATGGCCTCACCCTGCCGCAGGCTACTAATTCCCGGAAAAACCTGCTCCAATTGTGGCATCAGTATTTGGGCTTGAGTTTCTGCCGTTCCGCTCCCTAGTGATAAACCATGTTTACCGCCAGTAAAGTCAGTCACACAACCTTTGGGACCGGGGTTGTTGCGACTACTCTCCCAGGTATTTTGAAACCCTAAGTCAGTAAACACTGCTGCGGTTGACCCATAGCGAGTGCGCCAGATCCGTTCTTGATAACCAGTAATTAACTTGGCGTTCGTGCCATAACCCAACTGAGCGATCGCTAGCCGTTTCACTGGCGGTAAATTCACGTTAATAGAGATTTGCCGCAGGATGGTAAACGGCAAGGCTAGCAGAATCCGCTCATACTTACGACTAAACGTGCTTGAACCTGATCGTAAAGCCACCTGGTAGCGACCATCTGAGAGAGTGCTGATAGCTTCCAAAGCCGTCCCTGTTTCAATAAATTTTTCCAAGGACTGTGCTAATCGACGGGGGACTTGGTCATTGCCTCCTTCAATCTTGTAACGCTCATCGCTCTCTCCGTAGACTTTAAACGTACCTGCTTCAGTGCCAATCACAAGCAGCAGATTCAGGCAAGACTGTTCTTCTGTTTCTCGACCATATTCGGCGGTGTAAGCAACCTGGAGCATCTGCCGTAGCATCGGGCTAATTTGCGCTTTGTCTAAATACTCAGCGATAGAGAGATTGTCTAGCCTTACGGCAGCTTGGTTGTGGGACTGATAGTTTACAGGGTTCTTCCCGATCACAGCCAAATCCTGCGAAATCTTCTGCGCTAAGGGGGCAAACTCATGGATGATTTCTGTTTGAGAAACTTTGCGTCCCTGAAAGTACCATGTTTCCGGCTCCAATCCTTGATCAGCAGCTTGTAGATCCGCTGTTTTCAGGCCAAGTTCTTTGGCAAGCGATCGCAAGTGGGTATGACTAGTGTCGATGAATTCTCCACCGAGTTCCACAGTGGTGGAAGTCCCCGCTGCGTTGGGCAAACTACGCATCCGACCACCTACGCGGTTGGTAGCCTCAATGATATCTACGGGAACCCCAGCCTGATGCAGGCGATAGGCAGCAGTCAAGCCAGCAACTCCCGCACCCACAACTAGCACTTTTGAGGTGGTGGCGTAAGCAACAGAATCATCTCTACGCTCCCAGGTAGCCGCACCGATTGCACTTGCTAATGCCAGACCCCCATAGAGTAGACGGCGGCGAGAGGTTCTTTGATTGAAAACATCTAGTAAGTCTTCGGCGGGGATTCCAGTTTTTATCGATGCCCGAGCAATTTTGTAAGCCCGTCGCAACGATTTAATCAGGGCAGACTTAGCCATTTGATTAAAATATACCTATAGAAAGAAGATTTATTGCCCAAAATCCTTCTTCCGAATGTAGCGGATTTGTGTTTTCGACCTATCCAATAATAATAGTAGAAGCGGCTGTTTGTTGCTGTCGTGACCAGAGTAGTTAAGTTAGTTAACACTTCTTTTGTTTATGAGCGAGGATTAATACAGTAGTACATATATAAGAGTTGCTTTGAATCGAACCTTTATTCCCTACACCGAGCCACCCAAGGAACAGTCCCACGCATGGTGGTTTACATTTCTTGACAGTCAGCTTCTGATTCGTAAAGAAAGCTCTAAGGCTTACATACCCTGCTTAATTGATATCTCAGAATTGGGTTTGACCCCGATACGCAAGCAGTATTTAGGAACACTTGCTGGTACTGATTGCTACTCGGTCGAGCTTGACCGAGATAGCGTGACTCCAAGCGGCATGACTTTTGAAGGCGTACGCAAGTTGTACGGCTACTTAGAGTCAGACTTTTTCTCTCTAGCCGGTCGGGCTTTTCAGATCATGGAGTGGGATCGAACGCATCAGTATTGTGGTCACTGTGGAACACAGACACTACAGTTGTCAGGTAAACGAGCCAAACAGTGCCCCAAATGTAGGTTAGTAAGCTATCCTCGCCTCTCGCCAGCAGTCATTGTTCTAGTAGAGCGCGAAGCAGAGATTTTATTGGCTCGCGCCCACCATTTTCCAGATAATTTATACAGCATCCTTGCTGGCTTTGTAGAACCAGGAGAATCGTTAGAAGATGCCATCATCCGGGAAATCTATGAAGAAGTCAGTATTGAGATTAAAGACATAAAATATTTTGGCAGTCAACCTTGGCCCTATCCAAATTCACTCATGATCGGTTTTACTGCCACCTACGCCAGTGGCGAAATTCATATTGATCAAAATGAACTGGCAGATGCAGCTTGGTTTACCAAGGAAAACCTACCACTTATTCCACCAAAGCTAAGCATTGCCCGTAGCCTGATTGATTGGTTTGTGACAGATAAAGGCTGACAAGTGTCCATATATTGCTCAAAAAGCCAGCAACAGAAGATTGCCCATGTTACCCAAATGGTCAATAAAGGTAAGGCGACCTAACATAAACTCTGAGCCTGACCAGATAAACCAGGTGATTCTAAGTTAGGATCAAGAGAATATTTTGTTCAGTGGGATAGATTTGTGATGGCATCCGCATCGCGTGTTGTTCATAGTGATCCCGACATACTGGGGGGAACCCCTGTTTTTGTAGGCACTCGCGTACCGATGAAAACTTTGCTTGATTATCTTGAAGCGGGTGATTCGTTGGATGTATTTCTAGACCATTTTCCAAGTGTTAGCCGTGAGCAGGCAATTGCAGCCCTCGAATTGGCAAAGGAAATGCTGACTGCCTATGCGAATCCTGCTTGATGAATGTGTTCCACGACCTCTAAAACGTGAACTTGCTGATTATGAGATCCGGACAGTCGTGGAGATGGGATGGTCAGCAAAACTTGCAGCAAGCCAGAGTTGCAGTTGTTGTCCTCGTGGCACCCAGTAACCGACTTCCTGATTTGATTCCGCTAATACCAGATGCCCGTAACGTGCTAAATATGATCGCTTCAGGGGAAGTGATTGAAGTTGGAGTGCAATGTGGGAGACTTGCAAGGATTAATTGCTCTGTTAGCGGAAGACATTACGCTTTGGTCAGATGGTGGTGGTCAAGTGGCAGCCGCCCTGAAACCTCTACATGGAACTGTCAAGGTTGCTAAATTCTTGTTAGCGATTCTTCGTCAAGAAACTTGCAGATTCTACATATCAAATCAGTGAAATCAATCGTCAACCTGGCATTATGACTTACGTTAGTAATCACCTTCACAGCATTATGACATTTGATTTTACATCTGCTCGGATTCAGTCTGTTTTCATTGTTGTCAATCCAGGTAAACTCAAACAATTGGCTGACTCGAATATGAAGTTTACTTTGTAGAAGTGTTCACTGTTTTTTAGTCGATGCGATCGCCTATTATACCCTCAATACCTGGCATCTTGTTTTGGATTTTGGACAAATTGGACTGATTAACGAATTTGTCCAAAGTCCAAGCAATTAGAAGTATCTTCCCAGCCACCTCTGGTTTGATCAATTTGGTCTGGATGCTCTGGAGCGAGCATTAAGCCAACCCGTAATTGTGAATTTTGCGAGGGCTAACTCGAAGTCTTTGACTGCCGAGCCAGCTTCCGGAAGTAGTCTATATTAGCATCAGGACGACGGCGAGTGGAGCTAGCAGTGGGAGGCGAATATTGAGGAGCTGACTCAGCCATGTCAGACTTAGCTTCAGCTTGTTTTATGCCCTGTGCCGAATCTTCCAGAAAATATTGAGACTCTGTAAACCCAAAAAGCTTCTTGAGGAAATTAAAGCGCTGATTGAGCCAAGCAAAGAGCTGACTTAAAAAGCCAAAGATCTGATAAAGTAAGCCTTCAAGGCGAATGAGCGAGATCCGGATAAACTGATTTAAACGAAACATGGTATTGATTGGCTTTTCGATAGATTTATAATTGGATCATGATCTAAGTTTACCTGATAGTATTTTTTTCGACACTGGCTCGTTATTTTTTCCAAGGAAATTTGGTACCGCCTGTACTACTGGGGTAAAACCTGCCCCAGTGCTTCTAAGAGCCGATCAACACTCTCTTTGCGACTGTTGAAGCCCATTAGTCCAATGCGCCAGACCTGACCAGCGAGTTCGCCAAGACCACCCCCAATCTCAATGCTATAGTCATTCAACAACTGCCGTGCAATTGCCTTACCGTCCACACCCTCCAGAACGCGGACAGTCGTAAGCGTTGGTAGTCGTAGCTCTTGCTTAACGTGTAGGGTGAGTCCTAAGTCCTCTAAACCTTCCCAGAGGTACTCTACGTTCCGTTGATGACGCTGCCAGCAGTTTGCCAGTCCCTCATCTGCAACTAAACGCAGTGCCTCTCGCAGGGCATAGTACAGGTTGATCGGGGCTGTGTGGTGATAGATGCGCTCGCTACCCCAATACTTGCTCAGCAATGTCATGTCGAGATACCAGTTGGTAACTTTTGTTCGGCGCTGCTGCAATTTCTCAACCGCACGAGGACTCATCGTCAAGGGTGAAGCACCGGGTGGGCAACCCAACCCTTTCTGGCTACAGCTATAGGCTAAGTCAATCCCCCACTCATCCAGGAACAAGGGGACGCCACCCAGACTCGTCACCGTATCCACCAGCAGCAAACACCCGAATTCACGACACAAGTCACCAACCCCTGACAACGGTTGACGTGCCCCTGTGGACGTTTCAGCATGAACCAACGCCAAAATGACCGGACGATGAGTTTCTAAGGCAGTCCGGAGTTCGTCCAGCGTGAAGACTTGTCCCCATGGTTTGGCAATAGTTCGCACATCCGCACCATATCGTCCAGCCATATCCACGAGGCGGCTGCCGAAGTACCCGTTCACGCCAACTAAAACCACATCACCGGGTTCAGTGGCATTGGCGATCGCGGCTTCCATTGCCGCCGTTCCTGTACCTGATACTGCAATAGTCATCAGGTTTTCCGTCTGCCACACGTAGCGCAGCAGCGACTGAATCTGATCCATGAGTGCCAGAAACGCTGGATCGAGATGCCCCACGGTCGGTGTATTCATCGCCTGGAGGACTGTAGGATGGACATTGGAGGGTCCCGGCCCCAGCAGTAGACGGGTTGGCATTTCCAGCGGTGCGAGTTGCAGCAACTGACTGTCGTTGATTGAGAGTGTGAGTGTCATTATCTGAGTTATGGCTATACAGAGAGCGATTCGGGGATAACTTAGAGTTTAAAGGCTAGTTGGGTGCAAGCAAAATTAATTGATGGGTTCCGTTCAACGATTATGCTCCCATCAGACAAGCGGTTTAGACTTGAAATAAGTCTTTAACTTCTGATGGCAATATGACAACTCAAGCAGAGACTCGCCAGCTGCCTGTAGATATAGGTCTGCCTGAGGGAGTTTTTAAAGGTTTTCAGAAGGCAAAAAATTTTTGGGGTCAGACAGTTGATACCCTGACTGAATCAGCAAAGCTCGCCAGGGAGTCTCTGAAGCAAACAACTGGGCAAGCTGTCAATACCTTGACTAAAGCAACTGATAAGGCAGTTGACACCGTTACGGCGACAACTGAGCAGGCGAAAGACTCTTTGACGACAAAGACTCATGCGGCAGTTGATACAGTCACGACAGTAACGAGTGATTCCGTCAAGACAATCACAGCAACGGCGAAGCAAGCCCAAGCCTCTCTCGAAGAAACTATCGAGCAAACCAAAGGTTCTTTAGAACAGACACTTCAAACAGCTGAGCAGTTCAAGAGTACAACATCTGAAGCGATGAAAATGGCAATCAGTTCTTCTATCAGTGATTGGCTGCAAGCTCACCCCGTCGCCTTCCGCCTGGTTCAGATGCTAATCTGGGCGACTAATCACCCAATTGTGAGTCTGATCATTTTCCTTTTTGCTGTTGCGATCGCGTGGAGCTTAATCAAAGCCCTCGGTCGCCTGATTGAGACAATTGGGTCATACCTACTGCAAGCTCCATTCAAGCTAGGTCAGGTCTTGATTGGAGTCGGCTTTAAATCACTAGGCAAGTTCAGGGGTTTAGGAGTCAATCAGCTGGCGGTTGCTAAAAACACTAAAACCCCAGTTTTACAGGATTCAAGTTCTAAACCAATTCAGCAGGATAAACAGCAACGAGCAGCAGAGATTTTAAGCAGGCTAGAGGCAATCAGACAGGAGCAGAATGAGCTTTTACAAGAAGTAGCAGCAATCCTCGCCTCAAACAAATTAGGATGATCAGTGTAGTAAAATTAAAGAACGAAGTGAGCTATCTCGAAACAGCGGCGCAATTTTACAGTGAAGTAGCAGAGACACCGCAAGTAGGTCTTTGTTGCGTCCAAAGCAGCCCCCTGCAACTGCCAGGACTTGATATTCCCTGCCAAATGCAGGAGATGAACTACGGTTGTGGCACCACCGTCCACCCAACTGAACTCTCCAAAGCGCCTACTGTGCTATATGTAGGCGTCGGCGGCGGCTTAGAAGCATTGCAATTTGCTTATTTTTCCCGCCGTGCCGGTGCCGTGATTGCTGTTGATCCAGTCGCGGCAATGCGCGAGGCGGCGGCACGTAACCTCCAAATCGCTGCCCAAAAAAACCCCTGGTTTGACCCCAGTTTTGTCGAAATTCGGGAAGGCGATGCCTTTGCCCTGCCGGTTCCCGATGCTTCTGTAGATGTAGTGGCACAAAATTGTTTGTTCAACATCTTTGAACCCGCTGACTTGTCCAGAGCACTTCAGGAAGCGTTTCGGGTGTTAAAACCGGGCGGACGTTTGCAGATGAGCGATCCAATTGCCACCCGTCCAATCCCAGCGCATCTACGACAAGATGACCAATTACGGGCGATGTGTCTATCTGGCGCTCTCACCTACGATCAGTATATCCAAAGGATTATTGATGCTGGCTTTGGTCAGGTTGAAATCCGCGCCCGTCGCCCTTACCGTCTCCTAGATCGCCACAGCTACAATCTGTCAGACCATTTACTCTTGGAAAGTCTTGATTCTGTCTCCTTCAAAGTTCCCATCCCAGAAGATGGGGCTTGTATTTTCACTGGCAAAACCGCTATTTACACCGGCACAGAATCCGTCTTTGATGACTCATCTGGGCATATCCTCCAACGCGGTTTACCGGCATCTGTGTGTGACAAAACTGCTGCTAATCTGGCAGCGTCACTGACAAAAGACGTGTTAATTACGGATTCAACTTGGCACTATAACGGTGGCGGTTGCTGTTAGGGGTATTGCCCTATCAAGTGACAAAAATTCGAAATATCCATTTAGCCACGGTTGGCTTGCTGTTGTTGGATTAATCTGACAATTTCTGCAAAACAGAAGTTATTAACCAGATAGCTCAGGGCATTGGCTAGATGGGTATCCGAGTTGCAGACGAGGTTTGAGGTCGTCAATATCACCTAAAACTGCAACTAAGCGCGTCGCTGTAAAGGCGAACTAAGCCCTAGACCTGTTTAAACACTCCCTTCGTTCTTTAGCCCTTTTTAGGGCTGCAACTATAATTTCTCTGGTTTCTGGGGTTAACCGACTTGTTGAGTTCCCCCAAAGCCATGAAAATTCTGTTTGATCAACATCATCGGCTTTAATATTAAGCATTGTTAAGTGTTTCTCATACTTCACTCCCTAGAGTCGCATTTATAAGTAGTCCACCAGCTTAAATTACATATAAGCTTAAGAATTTGAAGGGCTAGCATCCACCATCTAGGACTGCCAAAATATGTGTTAATCACGGATTCAGCTTGGCATTAATATAACGGTGGTGGTTGCTGTTAGAGATATTTCGATGACGTCAAGCGACAAAAAGAAGGTATTGCGCCAAGGCGTTTCGCGTCGGGGCTTTTTGAAAGGCTCTGCCATTGGCGTAGCAGCAGTCAGCGGGGTGAAGTTGCTGGAAAGCAAGGCTGATGCCACGGAACAAGGTTACTATCCAGCAACGAGTTCCCACGCTGAATACGATTTCACTCTTGGATCAGGCGCACTGCAACCTGACACTATAGTCGATAGCGCTTGTCAATTCTGCAACTCGCTCTGTCGCCTGAAGGTGCATGTCAAAAATGGACGCATAATTGACGTTCTGGGCGAGCCGGATGACCCAGTTCAGGCGGGCGGCTTTTGCGTCAAGGGGCCAATGATGACCCAACTGGTTTACAATCGCTTCCGCCTGAGTCGCCCAATGAAGCGGGTTTCAGGAGAGAAAGGTTCGCCGGATTCCAAATTTGAGCCGATTTCCTGGGAAGAAGCCTTGGAGTTGATCGCAACGAAATTTCTGGCTCTTCGAGATGCTGGGGAAGCGCGTGCGATCGCCAATAAGACTTCTGGCAGATTGCCACGCGGCACAGGTTCTCTCGTCGGGCGCTTTTTCACCCTCCTTGGAAGCCCGAACGATACGGATGTCGGCCCAGTATGTAACGATGCCGGAGGAAACGCTTTGGCTTGGACGTTTGGGCTAGGGAATTTCACCAACGGCTACGGTAAAGATGGCTCTACCGGGAAAGAAGACCTGGGAAGAGCGAAGTTCTTTCTGTTTTTAGGCACCAATCAAGCGGAAACCCAACCAGTTACCTTTGCCTATCTGCTCAGGAGTCGCGCCCAGACTAAAGCAAAGTTGGTAGTCGTTGACCCTCGACTGACACCTACTGGAGCGCAGGCAGACGAGTGGATTGCACCCAAGCCGCATACTGACCAGGCTCTGGTTCTGGCTATGCTGCATCACATCCTGGTTAAGGATCTGCATGATAAAGCCTTTGTCCAGAAATGGGTACTGGGCTTTGATGAGTTGAAAACTCACCTCCTAAAGAAAAACTACACGCCGGAATGGGCAGAAACTGTCACTGGGGTACCAGCGGTCAAAATTAGGCAGATCGCTGAGGATTACGCCAGAGCCAAACCCGCTGCAATTTTCTGCAATGCGGGAATTTCGCATCAATTGAGCGCCTTTGATACCTACCGGACACTCGCGTTCTTAGCAGCTGTTACAGGTAACATTGGCGTGAACGGCGGCGGATGCAATTTCATGCACAACACCTGGCCGGGCGAATTGAACCTCCCTGCCATAAAAGGGAATCATCCCAAGAAAGATTCAGCTTTGCCCGTCGGACCTGACTACTTTGCAGAATCGATCCTGACAGCTTCGCCCTATCGATTGAAGGCGATCGTGACTGAGGGCAATCCCCTCGTTGCTAGCGCCAACACGAATAAGGTAAAAGCAGCATTCCGCCAGCTGGAGTTCTACGTCTACACTGGCCTGTTTATGGAGGAGGCTGCCTATTACGCCGATATCATCTTACCCGTATGCAGCGGATTTGAGATGGAAACTGTATACATGCGTCGGGATGACCGCGCGATTCGGTGGCAGAAGCAGGTCGTTGCTCGTGTGGGAGAGTCCAAACCTGACTGGGAAATCTGGATCGACCTTGCCCACGCCACTGCCAGAGTGGATAAGAAGAATCCACCAGCATACTGGACAGAGAATTTCCCCTTGGAATGGAAAGACTACCGGAATCTCTGGGCAGTCTTTGTCAAGAATACTCCCGGTATGGGCGGCATGACCCAAGAGCGGATGGAAAAGCGAGCGGAACCGTTGCGTTGGCCTTGTCCTTCTTTGGATCATCCTGGGGTAAGCACCCTCTACTTGGATCATCCCTCCTGGTACAAGGCGGCGCAAGCGCTTGCTGCCAAAAACAATGTCGGTGGGAGTCAGAAAGCGCTGACTCGCGATCCCAAAAACAAGGGCAAGCGGTTCCTGACTCCCAGCGGCAAAGTAGAAATCTATACCCCAGACTTAGAGAAGAAGTTGGCGACTGCTGGACACACAGCTTTGCCGATCTTTTACACCCATCCTGAGGTCACCGGCAGAAATCCCACTATCGAGTACACGAAGGAATTTGTCCAAAACCCAGTCAATCCGCAAGCCCTAACCCGAAAGGTAAAGTTGGGCGGAATGTCCGCAGGCGTTGTTCATCAACAGTATCCGCTGATGGGGATAATTGGCAGACCGAGTGTGGTTCATTTTGCTGAGGTGACGCAGTGGACATACACTGGCAAACAAATGAACGGCATTCGTTTAGTTCAAATTCACCCTAAAGTAGCCTCTGCGGCGGGTATCAAGAATGGGGATGCGATCGCGGTAGAAAGCCCCAGAGGCTCTATCACTGGAACCGCGCAAATTTGGCAGGGCATTCGAGAAGACACAATCTTCGTTCCCAACACTTTCGGACCGATGCAGAAAATGGCCTCTGAACTTGGAACTCCCTACTATGAAGCTGCAAACTTGTTGTTAGACGACAAATATTACGACAACCTCTCAGGTCAGCAAGCCTATAAATGCTTTGCTTGCCGTGTGAAAAAAATCTAGGCCACGCACCCAACTCAAGCGCCTGAATCCCCCGACATATGAGTCGGGGGTGTGGCTTAATAGTTTCCAAAAGTATAGGCAAATATTGCATTGCCATGGATTGCGTTTCAGCTCTCCCCTTCATTTTTGGTTTAGTGTTTTGCACACCACGGACGAACTACGCG
>JAABUZ0100000824.1_pt1 | contig 67943 bp, 66 predicted proteins | sample 5562091 | NCBI WGS metagenome assembly JAABUZ01 (sample SAMN12813069, study PRJNA571459) | rock metagenome | isolation source: Antarctica rocks | place: Antarctica: Victoria Land, Linnaeus Terrace sud | collected 2015-12-21 | reverse complement strand
GGACAGCCCACGGCTTCTAGGCCGCCGCCGGTGCTCCTCCCCAAACGCCCCGCTCAGCCCCTCAAACCCACCTCCTCAGCCCGCCTCCACGACCCCGACTGACCCCCAAAACTGCCAAAGTCGAGATGTAGGGACCGCCATCATCGACGGCCGAGTACCAAGGCAGCCAGAGCGATCCCACGAGAGCGCACGCACCCAGCCACCCGATCGCCGGTGCCCACCATCCGCGGCAGCTTGCCGTAGACATCTCTCCATCGTAGGTGAACGCCGCGGAGTCCGGCAACCGATGCCGGGCACGCCTCGCACGCGAGGCGTCGTTGCGTCAGTGGCGACTCAACTGGTGGTTGCGTCAGCGGCGAGTCAACCGGTGGCGGACGGCGGTCCCTCGTGGCACCGCTGCCTTGCGGCATCGCTCGCGATCGGGCCGTCCGCCGCGCGGCAGCGAGCACCGTCGGCGTGCTCGGCACTGCCTGCGGACTGGGGTCGAGGGCTCGGGCTGGGTCGTCGGTCCAGATCGGTGGTGACCAACGCCCATGTCGTGGCTGGCGAGGGGGACACCCCTCGTTCCAGCCCGGGCGGAGGGCCCGCGGCCGTCGAGGGGCACCCGGCGGTCCGCCCCGCCTGTGTCGGAGCGTCGCGGGCGGGATCGAGGCTCGGGAAGGGCGGCCCACCGTGCGTCGGCGGCAGCCGGACGGATTGGTGCCCACAGCGCGCGGGGCCGGGGCCGACCTGGTTGAGCGCAAACGCCGAGTCCGGCGAGTTTCGATTCTGGGTGCGCCGCTCGCGCAGCGCTGATGCGCTACTCTAGCGCTATGGCCACGATTCAGATCCGTGAAATCCCCGAGCCCGCGTACGAGGTCCTGCGCCGCAGGGCTCGCGCGCGGGGACAGTCGATGCAGGCCTACATGCGAGAGCAGGTGCTGGCGATGGCCAGCCGTCCGAGCAAGGAGGAGGCACTGAAGTCGATCGAAGTGGTTCTCGGTCATCAGGAGACCGGCGCCTCGCCGGCGCCGGAGGCGATCGTCTCGGATCTCGCGGCCGACCGTCGGTGATCTGACGGTTGGCCGTCGTTCTGGATGCATCAGCGCTGGTCTACGCCATCAGATCGCAGGCGCTGACCGCCGCTGCCTTGCGGCGGCGCCTGATTGGCGAGACCTCGCACGCCCCCCATCTCATCGACGCTGAGACCGGCAACGTGCTGCGCCGCCAGGTTCTCGCCGGCGACCTGCCGCCGTCTGATGCCAAGACGCTCCTGAACCACGCCGCGACGCTCGTCGACTGGCGCTACGAAACCTCCGACGCGCTGCGCGGGGCAGCCTGGGAGCTTCGCGACATTTCGTTCTACGACGGGCTGTATGTCAGCTTGGCGCGGGCGCTCGAGCTCCCGCTCCTGACGGCTGACGCGAAGCTGGCGCGCGCGCCGAAGCTCCGGTGCGCCATCGAGCTGGTCGTCTCTGCCTGAGCCGGGCCAGATCGTGCCACTCGTCCCTCCCGTCGCCTCAACCGCGCCGCGCCCCGCGCCGGGTTCCTGCGCTGCAGGGCGCCCCGGGACCGGTGTGCACGCGACCCTGCCCGGTAGCGCGCGATGCTTCCTCGGAGCCAAGTCTGCTGTCCTACCATTCTGATGGTAGGATTTAGGTATGAGAACAACCATCGACAAGGCGGGGCGCTTGGTGATCCCCAAGTCCCTGCGTGACAGCCTCGGTCTTCGTGCCGGCGTGGTCGAGGTTCGCGCCGAGGGCACCGGAATCCGGGTCGACGTGCCGGCAGAAGAGACGCTCGATGAGCGCGGCGGACGGCTCGTGATACCAGCCTCTCAGACGAGGGTCGACGACGATTTCGTCCGGTCGCTGCGCGATGCCGGCCAGAAGTAGGGCCGCCCCCGAGCTGCTCGTGGACACGAGCGTCGCCGTCGCGCTCGTCGTCGCCGATCATGAACAACATCAGCGAACGATCGACGCCCTCGGCGACAAGCGGCTCGGGCTCTCCGGGCACGCTGCGTTCGAGACCTTCTCCGTGTTGACCCGGCTTCCGCCGCCGGCCCGCCGCGCCCCAGCGGCGGTGGCCCGACTGCTGGCCGGGAACTTCCCGGACAATCGCTTCCTCAGCGCCGGTGGCGCGGCGGCCCTGCTGACCGAACTCGCACCGAGGGGAATCGCGGGCGGGGCGGTGTACGACGCGCTGGTCGGAGCGGCGGCAGCAGAACACGGATGCACGCTCGCCACCCGTGATCAGCGGGCCCTCGACACGTACCGGATCCTCGACGTCAGCGTCGAGCTCCTGGCCTGACCCTCGGCCCGACTTCTCCCCGAGTCTCTCCTGAGAATCGCTGGAGCCTCCATCGTGAAAGCTTGGCGGTGTTCATCGACCTTGGTGGCGGCGCGTTCGCTGCAAAGGGCCCCAAATCGGGCCTGCTACATACATGTACATGTCAAGGACGGTCGGGGTCGCGAGCTGCGCCAGAATCTCAGCCGCTACCTGCGAGATGTCGAGCGCGGTGAGCGGCTGCTGGTCACCGACCGAAACCGGCCAGTCGCCGAGCTCGGGCCACCGGCAACCAGCGGCGCCGACCTCGATCGGCTGATCGCCGAGGGGCGGGTCACTCGCCCGATCCGCCGCGGGTTGCCCAAGCCGCTTGCACTCGAAGGCGATCCGTACGCGCTGAGCCGCGCGCTCGACGAGGTCCGCCGCGAGCACTGAGGTGGCGCTGCGCGGCGGCGCGGGATCCGCGCCTGCCGCTCGACCTCATGATCGAGCGTGCGGCCGAGGTGCTGGGCGGCCTACGGACGGTCCAACCGGGCGGCGGCTGAGACACCTCCGTCCGGCGGAACCGGGCGACCGGACGTAGAGGTGCCATCCCGATTCGCTCCTGGCTCGAGGAGTGCGCCCCCCGGAGGACGGCTACTCTCCGCCCCGTGGGCAAGACGCTCGTCATCGCCGAGAAGCCGTCGGTCGGCCGGGACCTGACCAAGGTGCTCCCCGGGTCCTTCGCCAAGCACGAGGGCTACCTCGAGAGCCCCGAGCACGTGATCACGTGGGCGGTTGGTCACCTCGTCCAGCTGGCCGAGCCCGAGGAGTACGACCCCAAGTTCAAGAAATGGCGGATGGCCGACCTGCCGATCGTGCCCGACCGCTTCCGCCTGGTCATCCGCGACGAGCGCTCGCGCAAGCAGATGACCGTGGTCAGCCGTCAGCTCAAGCGCGACGACGTCGACGCTGTGGTCAATGCCTGCGACGCCGGGCGCGAGGGGGAGCTGATCTTCGCCTGGCTGTACGAGAAGGCCGGCGCGCGCAAGCCGGTGCAGCGGCTGTGGCTGTCGTCGATGACCACGTCGGCCATCCGGGATGCCTTCGGTGCCCTGCGGCCCGCCGCGGAGCTCGCCTCGCTGGAGGCGGCGGCTCGCTCGCGCTCGGAGGCCGACTGGATCGTGGGCATGAACGCGACGCGGGCGGCGACCATCCGCCTGCGCTCCTCCTTCGACGGTGCCGTGTCCCTCGGCCGCGTCCAGACCCCGACGCTGGCCATCCTGGCGCGCCGCGAGCAGGAGATCCGTGACTTCACCCCTGAGCCCTACTGGCTGGTGGATGCCCTCTTTGCCACCGACGACAAGCGCTCCTACGCCGGGCGCTACCACGCCGGCGCCAAGCCGCGGCTGACCAGCGCGCAGGAGGCCGAGCGGGTCGTCGCCGCCTGCGCAGAGCAGCCCGGCACCATCACCAAGCACGACACCTCAGAGCGCCGCGAACGCGCGCCGCTCCTCTATGACCTGACAACCCTGCAGCGCGAGGCCAACAGCCGCTACGGCTTTGCCGCGCGGCGCACCCTGGCCGCCGCCCAGCGGCTCTACGAGGAGCACAAGTACCTCACCTACCCGAGGACGAGCTCGCGCTTCCTCCCCGGTGACGTGGTGGGCGAGATCAAGCCGACCGCCGGCTTGGTGGGCGCCAACCGCGAGTACGCCACCGCCGCGGCCTACGTGACCGGCCTCGACCTGCTCCCCCTCGGGCGGGTCGTCAACGATGCCAAGGTCACCGACCACCACGCGATCATCCCGACCCGATCCGAGCATGCCCTGGACCGCCTCTCCGACGACGACCGCCGGATCTACGACCTCGTGGCCCGCCGCTTTCTCGCCGTCTTCCATCCCGAGGCGGTGTTCGAGAACACGCGGGTGGAGACGACCGTCGAGGCAGGCGGGGAGAGCTTCGTCTTCCGCACGCGAGGCCGTCGCCTGCTGCAGCCGGGCTGGCGCGGGGTCTACGACCAGCTCACCGACGAGCGACGCTCGGAGGACGAGGACGAGGGCTCAGACCAGGATCTGCCGGCGCTGCGCCCGCAGGAGCGGGTGCTCACCCGGGAGGTGCAGGCGCTGGCCAAGGAGACAAAGCCGCCGCGGCGCTACAGCGAGGGTTCCCTGTTGGCGGCGATGGAGACGGCGGGCAAGCTCGTCGACGACGACGAGCTCCGCGAGGCGATGAAGGACTCGGGGATCGGAACTCCCGCCACCCGGGCGGCGATCATCGAGCGGCTGCTCAGCGTCGGCTACATCGAGCGTGACGGTCGCGCTCTGGTCTGCACCGAGAAGGGGGTAAACGTCATCGGCCTGCTCGGTGCCCACCGGCTCACCTCGCCCGAGCTGACCGGGGACTGGGAGGCGCGGCTGGCGAAGATCGAGCAGGGCTCCGACTCGCGCGAGCGCTTCATGGGCGACATCGAGCGGTTTGCCGCCGAGACCGTCTCCGAGCTGGACGAGAAGCTCAAGGACATCCGGATCCCCAGGGCCAATCTGGGACCCTGCCCCGTCTGCGGGCGCGACGTGATCGAGAACCGCAAGGGCTTCTCCTGCTGGTCGCGGGAGGATCCCGGCTGTGGCTTTGTCATCTGGAAGGCCAAGGCGGGCAAGCAGCTCACCGGCTCGATGGCGCGTGAGCTGATCGCGGCCGGGCGCACGGTCAAGCCGGTGACGGGATTCAAGGGTCGCAGCGGGCGCTCGTTCCGGGCCAAGCTGGCCCTGCAGCAGAGCCCCGAGGGCAAGTGGCGCGTCGAGTTCGACGAGCCCTGGGCCCGGGATGGCGGCCGGCCCGAGGAAGCGGCGACCGCGGCAAGCGCCAAGCCAGCCGCTGAGCCCGCTGAGCCCGCGGCCGCGTAGGAGGGCCTGCGAAAGGGGCCTCTGGTTCTGCACGACATCACCCGATGGGGATTCCTCAACCGAGTCCCCGGGCGAGCTGAGTCACCGGTCGTAGACATCGCGCCGGTGTCCGAGCGTCACCACGACCACCAACAGGACGTCGTCGGCCACGGTGTAGATGACGCGGTAGTCCCCGACACGCACGCGCAGAGCTGGCCGTCCGTGCAACGCGCGCGCCGCCGGCGGGCGCGGGTCGTCGGCCAACAGCGAAATGGCGCCTTGGACGCGCCGGCGGACCGGCCGATCGAGCTTGCGCAGGGCCCGGACCCCGGCCGGGCGAAGCTCGATGCGGTAGCGCTCACGCCCAGCCGAGATCAGCTTTGACTTGTTCCCAGGGGATGTTGGGTCCTTCCTCGTTCCTCGCCGCGTCAAAGGCCGCGGCGTCCTCGACGTCCTCCAGTGCCGCCATCAGTCTCTCGTAGCGCTCCGGACTGATCAGCACAGCCGCCGGATGTCCATAGCGCTCCAGAAAGACTGCTTCGGTACGTGCCATCTCCACCGCGGCGGGCAAGGTGTCCCGTGCCGCGCTGATGTTCATCGTCGCCATGCCGGAAGCGTACAACTTTCTCTGGATCTCGTACAACACGCCTTCGGTGGGATCTCCTCGACATAGCCGCCTGCGCGCCCACGCCGCGCCCCCGAGGCCCCTCGCGCGCCGGCCCATCCGCCGACCGCGCCACGATGGCCCCGGTGTCCCTCACCCTGGTCACCGGCCCGGCTAACGCCGCCAAGGCCCGGCTCCTTCTCGACGCCCACCAGGCGGCCGCCGACCGCGACGGGCTGCTGGTGGTCCCCAACCGCGACGATGCCGCCCGCTTCGGACGCGAGCTCGCCGCCCGGGGCCTGGTCTTCGGCGCTGCTGTCCTGCCGGTCAGCGCGCTGGCCGGGGCCATCGCCCAGGCCTGCGGGCTGCACCGCCGGCGCGTGGGGCCGCTGACCCGCGAGCGGCTGCTGGCCGCCATCTCGGCCGAGCACGCGGACGGGCCGTTGGCCGCCTCGATCCTCACGCCGGGGTTCCCGGCCGCGCTGGCCCGGCTGGTGGCCGAGCTTCAGACCGAGATGGTCTCGCCCGAGCGATTGGCGCGGGCCGCGCCCGACGCGGTGGTGTCCGAGCTGGCCGGCCTCTACCGGGCCTATCGCCGGCGGCTGGAGCGTCTGGGCGCCGATGATCGGGAGGGTTATCTGTGGCGGGCGCTGGACGCCCTGAGAGCAGCGCCGTCGCGCTGGGGGCAGCGCCCGGTGTTCCTGTACGGCTTCGACGATCTCACGCGGTCCGAGCGCGACGCGGTCGAGACCCTGGCCGGTCCGGCGGCCGCGGAGGTGTGGGTCTCGCTCTCCTTCGCGGCCGATCACCGCGCCCTGGAGGGCAGGGCCCGCACCTACCAAGAGCTTGCCGCCCTGGCCACGCGGGAGCGGCGCCTTCCGGCGCTGGCCGACCACTACGAGCCCGACGCCCGCACCACGCTCCACGGTCTCGAGCGCGCGCTCTTCCAGCCCGAGGGAGCCAAGCTGGCCCCGACGCCGGCCGTGGCTCTCCTGGAGGCGGGCGGTGAGCGCGCCGAAGCCGAGCTCGTCGGCGCCTGGCTGCTCGAGCGCCTCGGCGAGGGCTTCGCCCCCGAGGAGCTTGCCGTGGTGGTCCGGGCTCCCGAACGCCATGCCTCCCTGCTCTCAGGCGTGCTCGACGCCTATCGCGTCCCCTACGCGCTTGACGCCGAGACGCCGCTGGGCCACCTCCCACTCGGCCGCGCGCTCGTCGCGCTGCTGCGCTGCGCCCTGCGCGACGACGCCGAGGCGGGCGAGCTCGTGGTGTGGCTGCGCTGGGTCCGCGGCCCCGGCGGCGCGGCGCTGGCCGACCGGCTGGAGGCGGTCCTGCGCCGTAGTGGCGAGCGCACGATGACCGGCGCGCGCCGAGAGCTGACCCGTCTGGCGCCGGGATTCCCGCTGGCCGATATCGAGCGCCTCCAGGCCGCCGCCGCCCGCGGCCCTCGAGCGCTGCTGGAGGCTGTCGGTCGGTCACTCGACCGCCTGCTGGCCGCGCCGCGGCACCGACAGGCCGCGCTGCTGCCCCGCGCCCAGCGCCCTGACGCCCGCGTCCACGCCGCTGTGCGTGTTGCCCTGGAGGAGCTCCGGGGGCTGTCGGGCCCCCGCGGAGCGGCCCCTTCGCCCCGCGAGCTGATCGACGTCCTCGCCGCCCTTGCAGTCCGGCCCGGCGATCCTCCCGGCCCGGGCCGCGTGACCGTGTGCGACCCGCTGCGGATCCGGGCCCAGCGGTATCGCGGACTGGTCATCGCCGGGCTGTTGGAGGGCGAGCTCCCCCGCCACCCGGTCGCCGACGGGTTACTGGACGATGCGCGCCGCTGGGCGCTGGCCGCCGCGGGGGTGCCGCTGCGCCCGGCCGACGATCCGTTGGCCGCCGAGCGGGCGCTGTTCTACGCGCTGGTCTCGCGACCCACGGCCCGGCTGGCGTTGGCCTACCGGACCGGGGACGAGGAGGGCAACCCGGCCCAGCCCTCCTTCTTCGTCGATGAGGTTCGCCGCTGCTTCGCGCCGGCCCCGGAGCCCCGCCGTCGCCCCCTGGCCGACGTGGTCTGGTCCCTGGGGGCCGCACCCACACCGGCCGAGGGCCTACGCGCCGCCGCCGCCCACGCGCCCCGGCGGCGGGCGATCGCGCTGGGTCCGGCGACCTCGCCCGGCGCGCGGCGCGCGCTGGCTGGCATCGCCGCTGTATCACCCGGCAGCCTGGAGTGCCTGGCCGGCTGCGGCGTGCGCTGGCTCGTCGACCGCTGGCTGGAGCCCGAGGCCCTCGAGCCCGAGCCCGAGCCGCTGTTGCAGGGCCGCCTGGCCCATGCCGGTCTCGAGCAGGCCCTGCGCCAGCTCGCCGCCGAGGGGCGCGAGCTGGATCCAGACGCGCTGCCCGGCGCCCGCCACGCGCTCGCGGCCGGGCTAGAGCACGCGGCCGGCGAGGAAGGACTGGATTCGACCGAGCCGGCGGTGGCCGCTCTGCTGCGCCGCGCCCAGCGGCAGGGCGAGCGCCTGCTCGCCCATCAGGCGGCCCACGGCGGTGGCTTCACCCCGCATGAGCTGGAGTGGAGCTTCGGGTTGGGTCCCGACGACGCGGCGGCTCTCGAGCTCGCGCCGGGGCTGGCCATCCATGGCCGGGTCGACCGGATCGACGTCGGATCCGACGGCCGGCGAGCGGCAGTCGTGGACTACAAGGGGTCGGGTGGTCCCGCGCACGGTCGCTGGGCCGAGGACGGCCGGTTGCAGCCAGCGCTGTACATGCTCGCCGTCGGCGAGAGCCTGGGCCTGGATCCGGTGGCCGGTCTCTATCAGTCGCTTCGCGACGACCTTCGACCCCGCGGGGTCAGCGTCGATGGGGAGGGTCCGGCCGAGCCGCTGGGGAAGGGCACGACCACCGACCGCGCCGGTCTCGATGCCTGCCTCCGCGACGCCCGCGACCGGGCGCTGGAGCTAATCGGCCGGCTCCGGGCCGGGGCGCTGCACGCCGATCCCGATCGCTGCGGGCGCGACGGCTGTCAGCACCCGGGCATCTGTCGGCGGGGGCGGGCGTGAGGGTCACCGAACCCGTGCTGACCGCCGCCCAGCGGGGGGCCGTCGCGGCCGATGGGGCCGGCGGCCTCGTCGTGGCCAATGCGGGGAGCGGGAAGACCACGGTCCTCGTCGAGCGCATCGTGCGCGCGGTGCACACGCACGACATCCCGTTCGGCTCGCTGCTGGGGATCACCTTCACCGAGAAAGCGGCGGCCGAGCTCTCGGCCCGGGTGCGTCGTCGGCTCGCAGACCTCGGCGAGGAGGAGCTGGCCCGGGAGGCCGAGCGGGCGCAGCTCTCGACCATCCACCGGTTCTGTGCCCGCCTGCTGCGCGCGCATCCGCTGGCCGCCGGTCTGGACCCGGGCTTCACCGTGCTCGAGGATCTCGAGGCCCAGCGGCTGGGCCGGGCGGCGTTCGCCCAGGCGTTGGGTGAGTGGACGCAGAGTCACGGTGCAGCGGCCGTCGAGGTGGCCGCCCTGCATCGCGTGGCCGAGCTGCGTCAGCTGGTCCTCTCCGTCGTCGAGCGGCGGCGCAGCGCCGGGCGACGCCAGCCTGGACTGCCCCCGGCTCCGCCGCCGCCGCGACTGGCGCCGCTGCGCCGCGAGCTGCGCCATGCGGCAGCGGCGTTGACCGCCGAGCTGGCCGCTCGCGAGACCAACGGCCCCACGGTGGCCCGCGCGCTGGAGGCGGCGGTCGGCTGTGGAGAGTTGCTGGCCGCCGGCGAGGAGGGCGATCCCGTCGCGCCCGAGCGTCTGGGTGGTCTGGAGCTGGCTGCGCCGGGCGCAGCAGCTGCCCTGTCCAGTCCGGTCTGCGATCGCTACCGCGAGGCCCTGACGCGCTATCGCCAGGGGTGCGTCGACGTCGTCGCCGGCCCTCACTACGCGCTGCTCTCCGACCTCGTCGAGCGCCAGGCCGACGCCTACGACGCCGCCAAGCGGCGTCGCTCGGCGCTGGACTTCGCCGACCTCGAGCTCGACGCGGTAGGGCTGCTGGAGACCGACTCCGACCTGCGCGAGGCGCTCGCCGAGCGCTATGCGCACGTCCTGCTGGACGAGGCCCAGGACTCCAACCCTGTCCAGCTGCGACTGCTCGAGCTGCTCGCCGGCCCGCGCCTCTACGCCGTGGGTGATGCCTTCCAGTCCATCTACCGATTCCGCCACGCCGATCCGCGCCTGTTCGCCGTCCGCTCCGCCAGGGCCCGGCAGTCGGGACAGCTGCACGAGCTCGCTGCGAACTTCCGCAGCCATCCCGCGCTGCTCGCCGCCCTCAACCACGCCTTCGCCGGGGCGACCTTCCGCGAGGGCTTCGTCGCTTTGGAGCCGCCCCCCGGCACACCTCCCGACGCCGGCACCCAGCCGCCGCTCGACGATCCGGTCCCTCGGGTCGAGCTGCTGGTGTGCGACCGCCCGGCGTGGTCGGTGCCCGACCGCCCCGCCCTGGGGGAGGCGCTCCCGGGCACCCGGGCCTGGCGCCTGGCCGAGGCCCGCCTGCTCGCCCAGCGCGTCGCCGAGCTCGTCACGAGCGGACGTCGTCCCGGGGAGATCGTCGTCCTCATGCGCGCGGCCGGCGACATGGCGCTCTACGAACGGGCGCTGGAGGACGCCGGGCTGCCCACCTACGCCGTCGGGGGCCACGGGTACTGGCAGCAGACGCAGGTGGCCGATGTCCTGGCCTACCTCCGCGTGGTGGCCAATCCGCTCGACGGCGAGGCGCTCATCCACGCCCTGGCCTCGCCCTTCGGCGGGGTGGGGACCGACGCGCTGGTCGTCGTGGGGGAGGCGGTGCGCACCGCCCGCCGGTCACGAGGGGCCAGCCCAGCACCGCGCGAGCCGTGGGGGCTGCTCGAGGCCTGGTGGGACGCCGGCGGGATCATCGGCCCCCCGGACCAGGCTCGCGCCCCGCTCGATCCCGGCGCCCAACTTGATTCGCCGGCCGCGCTCGATTCCGGCGCCCCGGTCGAGCCGCAGGGGGTCCTGTTCGCCCCACCCGGAGAGACCTCGGCCGGGCCGCCTGCGCCCGTGCTCGAGCTCACGCCGGCCGACCGCGGCGCGCTGGGCGCCTTCGTGGAGCGTCTGCGCCATCATCGCCGCCAGGCCCCTCGCTGGTCGCTGGAGGGGCTCGTGGAACGGGCAGTCGTCGACGCCGGCTACGACCTCGCCATGCTTCGCCTGCCCGGCGGAGCACGACGGCTGGCCAACGTGCGCAAGCTGATGCGCCTGGCCCGCCTGCACGAGCAGGCCGAGGGCCCCGATCTGCGCGCCCTGCTCGATCGCGTCGGCGAGCGCCAGGGCGGTGAGCTCGACGATCACGAGGGCGAGGCGCCGGTCGAAGGTGATGGTCTCGACGCGATTCGGCTGATGACCATCCACCGGGCCAAGGGCCTGGAGTTCCCGGTGGTCTGCGTCGCCGACCTGGGACGGCGACGGCCCGGGGCACGCGACCGGCTGCTGGTCGGCGAGGACGGACGCGTGGGTCTGCGGCTGCCCAGCTTCGCGGGATCGGCCGCGCCGGCCTTCGCCCAGGCGGAGCTCGCCGAGGCCGAGCTGCACGCCGAGGCCGACGAGGAACGCAGGCTCTTCTACGTCGCCATGACGCGGGCGCAGGAGCGCCTGATCCTCAGCGGAGCGGGCGACCCGGCGAGATGGGCACTCGAGCCCGGGCCCCGAGCCGAGCCGATGGCCTGGATCGCCCGGGCGTTCGTCGGCGACCCGTCGGTGCTGCTCGATCCCGACGAGCCCGAGCGGACGCTCGGCGTCGGGCCCAACGACGCGGTCGCCGTGCGCTGGGCGTGGAACTCGCCAGCGACCGTCGGAGGCGTCCTGCACGAGCGCTCACTGGACCCCGCCGGCCCGGCGGATGGCGTCGCTGCCGCCGGCGCCGAGGGCTTTGCTCCGGCCGACGGCCTCCCCGCCGACGGGTCCGCCCCCGCTGCGTCGCCGGCCTCCCCGCCGTCCGCCTCCCCGCCGTCCGCCTCCCTCCCCGTGGCCCTCCCGGACCGCCCCGAGCACCCGGCCGACCGAGTCAGCTACTCGGCCCTCGAGCTGCACGACCGCTGCGGCTACCGCTACTACCTCGAGCGTGTCCTGGGCCTCTCCCCGGTGGCCGCGCCCCCCGGGGCCGAGCCCGCGGCGCTGCCGGCCAGCGTCCGCGGCACGCTGATCCACGCCCTCCTGGAGCGCGTCCCGCTCACCGGTCGTCCCCGGCCCGCGCTGAGCGAATTGCGGACGTTGGCGTCGGCCCACGGCGTCCCCCTTGGCGAAGCGACGGCCGAGGAGCTGCTCGCGACAGTTCGGGGCTTTTTGAGAACCCCCCTGTCCGCCCGGCTGGCGTCGGTCCGCGGGCTGCGCCGCGAGCAGCCCTTCTCGCTGCTCCTCGATCCCGGCGACGCGTCCTCGCCACTGGTCGTCGGCACCCTCGACGTCCTGGCCCGCGACCGGGACGGGACGGCCATCGTTGTCGACTACAAGACCGATCGGCTCCGGGCGGGGGAGGATCTCGCGGTCCGGGTGGGCCGGGACTACGACCTCCAGCGCCGGATCTACGCGCTGGCCGGGCTGCGTTCGGGCGCGGCGCGGGTGGAGGTGATCCACTGCTTCCTGGGCCGCCCGGACGAGCCGGTCAGCGCCCGCTTCACCCGAGTCGACGTCGAAGCTCTCACCGCGATGATGGGTGAGCGCTGCCGGAAACTGACCAGTTCGACCTTCAAGGTCACCGACACGCCCCATCGCGCCCTGTGTGCAACCTGTCCCGGGCGGGCGGCGCTGTGCTCGTGGCCGCCAGAGCGCACGCTGGCCGAGTCTCCGGTCACAGGTTCGTAAGCCCGCTGAGCCGGGTCTCCCGGGCGCCGGGTCAGTGGCCCAGCCCGCGGCGCCGCCAAGGCGGCAGCTCGGCCAGCCCGCGGTCGCGGCGCCGGGCCAGTTCGCGGGAAGCGCGCAGCAACCGGCGCGCCAGCCCCCGTCTCGATGATCCCGACGACGTGGCGTTGATCGCCGCGGCCAGCGAAGGCAGCGCCAGCCGGCCGCGGACCGCCCGGCCGCCGAGGCGACCGGAGACCTCGCCGCGGCCGTCGACCCGCAGCACTCCCCGAGCCGCATCGGGTCCGCTGATACGCAGCCGGCCGCGCACATCGCCGCGCTGCAGCAGCCGTCCGCTGACGCGCACCCCCGGAACCACGACGATGCCCTGGAGCACGAGGCCGCTGTCGCCCATCACGAAGCGACCGCTTCGTAGACCCGGCTCGGCCGGTGCCGGTCCGATGGTGACCGTGGCGGCCGGGGTCGACTCGACCTCGGTGCGCAGGACGTCGTCGATGGTCAGGCTCGTCGCGGCCACGGTCCGTCCTGCCCTTCCGCTGGTACCCGGCGCCGGTCTGACGTCGCCCAGGCGCGCCGGGAATGCCGGTGCGAGCGGCAACGAACGCTCGATCCGCGTGCACGAGGCGGCGGGTCGCCGGCGCGAGAAAAAGCGCGAGAGAGCGCGAGCGGCACAGCCACTGGCGTCGGCACCGACCGTGCTGTGTCCCGTGCCGGCCACGGTCACCAGCTCCGAGCCGCGGATCGCCGCTGCGACGCGCCGCGCGCCTTCGAGTGGGGTGCGCAGATCCTCCTGACCGGACAGCAGCAACGTGGGGACGTCGGGCACCGGGCCCGACACCGCGGGGTCGGTCGTCCGCTCGGGCCAACCCAGGCAGAGCCCGATCTGGTCGGAGCTCGCCCCGGTGGCGGCGTCGAAGGGGAAGAATGGGTGGTCGCCCCGCGCGGCTTCCGCGGTCGTCACATAGCCGGCCCGCGACTCAGGTGGCGCCGAGCGCGGCCACGGCAGGGGGGTCTCCTCGCAGGTGGTCGCCGCGTAGACGGCGGTGGAGAAGTCCTGGGGCCTGCCGTGGACCTCGTTGTCCCGGACGCCACGGCGGATCGCGCGGACCAGGGGGGTCTCATCGCCCCGCGCGGCGGCGTGCAGCGCCGCCGGCAGGTCGCTGCGGAGGGGGTCGTCGAGGTCAGCGGTCACCAGCACGCTGAACAGCGTGGGCTCGTCGAAGCTCAAGGGCGTGCGCGCCCCGCTGGGCTGCTGGACCCACCCAGTGATCGGGCCGTGGCGCAGGCGCGCTGTCACCGTGGCCAGGTCGCCCACCGGGTCGCGGGTGATCTTCGCGCAGGCTCGGCGGCACAGTGCTTGCAGCACACGCGGGACGGCCGCGAAGGAATCGGCATTGAAGGCATCAGGCCCGTCGAGGCCAAGCACCGAGTCCAGCGCGAGGCGATCGACCCGCGTCGGGTAGCGGGCCGCGTAGGCAAGAGCGACCTTGGTCCCGTAGCTCGTTCCGTACAGGGAGATGCGCGCGACCCCGAGGGCTCGGCGCAGGGCGTCCAGATCGTCGACGGAGTCGCGCGTCGTGTAGTCGGCGCGCGCGGGCCCGATGCGCTGCGCGCACAGGGCGGCCGACGGGGTGAGCCCGAAGCCGTCCGTGTTCTCCAGCTCCCCGCAGCGCAGCAGCCCTGACAGTCCGGTGCCACGCTGGTCGAGGACCACGACATCGTGGTCTGAGAGGCCGGCGCCCACCGAGCTGGCGAAGTCCGAGGTGGCGCCCAGAGCCGACTGGCCCGGACCGCCGGCCAGGGCCACGATGACCCCCCGGGACGTCCCGGTGGCCCGGACGCGGGTGACGGCGAGGTGCAGGCTCCCCGGCAGCCTGCCGGTACGGTCGAGGGGGACGGCGAGGCGGCCACACTGGACGCTGCTGCCCGGAGCGCAGCGGTGCAGCAGGGGCGGTGCCGCGGCGGCTCGAGCGCCTGCCGCTCCCGGCGCCACCAGGAGCGCCAGCACGGCGGCCCTGGCGGGCCACCACCCGCGGGGCATCCACCGGATTGGTGCTGTGCCGCGGCGCTGGGACGGGCCGCGGCGGAGCACGTCGTCGAGAGTACTGGTGCCCCGTACTCGGCCCTTCACCGTTGCCGGCGGGACCCGAGCCGCACCGGTCGCGCCACGCAAGGAGTCTGCCAGCCCTTTGCGTGCGGGCCGTCGAGGGTAGAGAATGTGGCTGTGCGTCTTGATCCCTCCGTTGCACCCCGCGCCTGATGCCCCGCGCCATCTGGAGCGGCGCCCTGAGCTTCGGCTTGGTCAACGTGCCGGTCAAGCTCTATTCGGCCACCGGTCGCAAGGCAGTGCGCTTCCATCAGCTCAACCGCAACGACGGCGTGCGCATCCAACAGCGACGGGTCGACCCCTCGACCGGCGAGGAGGTGGCTTACGACGACATCGTCAAGGGCTATGAGATCGCGCCCGACCAGTATGTGGTCGTCACGCCGGAGGAGCTCGAGGCTCTCGATCCGGCCGCCACCAGGACGATCGACATCGAGGAGTTCGTCGAGCTCGCCCAGATTGACCCTGTCTACTTCGACTCCTCCTACTACCTGGCGCCGGCCGCGGGGGGAGCCAAGCCGTACGCACTGCTGCTCGCGGCCATGCGCGACTCCGGGAGCGTCGCCCTGGCCAAGATGGTCCTGCGCTCGCGCCAGCATCTGGCCGCGGTGCGCGCGAGCGGGGAGGTGCTCACGCTGTCGACGATGCTCTACGCCGACGAGGTCGTCTCCCCCGATGCTCTGGATGAGATTGCGACGGCGCAAGCGCCCGAGAGCTCCGAGCGCGAGGTCAAGATGGCTCGCCAGCTCATCGAGTCGCTGGCCGCGGACTTCGACCCGACGCGCTTCCACGACGAGTACCGCGAGAAGGTGCTCCAGCTGATCGAGCGCAAGGCGGCAGGCGAGGAGATCGCCGTCCAGCCCGAGGCACCGGCGCCGGCGCCGGTGCCCGACCTCATGGCGGCGTTGGAGGCGAGCATCGCCGCCGCGCGCGACCGGACCGACAAGTCGGGCGGCTCGCGGCGTCGGGCGGCCGCCGAGCCGGCGTCCGACCGGGCAGGCAAGAAGGCGGCCAAGACGGCCGCGGGCTCGGGTCGCCCGAAGGGCGGGTCGGACGGCGCCAAGGCGGGCGCAGGCGGCGCGGGTCGCGCCAAGGCTCCGGGCGGGCGCAAGCGCGGTTGAGGCCGCGGCCCGAGGGGGTCGACCGACCCCAGCCGCCCCTACCCCCCGAGCAGCTCGTCGTAGGTCACGGTCTTCCGGTGCGCGGCGCGCCGGAGGGTCCATTCGAGGGCTCGGACGTGGCCGGGGTGGGCGAAGTCGGCGGGATGGAGGTCGAGGCGCAGGGTCGGGCCCGAGAGCAATGCTCCCGTCCGCACGCTCAGAGGGCTGAGCGCACGCTTGGCGCGCGAGGAGGTGCTGAGGGCAAGCGCCGGCGCGGTCACTCCGCGCACGGTCCGGCGCTCGGGCTCGCCCTCGGCGTCGACGCCGAGCACCCTCCGGTAGCAGCGCATCAGCCCGGCCCACCACTCGTAGCGTCCGGCCAGCTCCTCGCGCAGTGCCGGGGTGTAGGCGTAGGCCGGAGCCACGAACCCCCGAGGATCGATCCCCGCCAGCTTGAGGACTCGGCGGCCGGCCAGCAGCGCGCTGCGCGTCTCGCCCCGGCTGAGGCCCGTGAACTCCGCCGCCCGGTCGCCAAACCCGGGGCGCGGCCGCCGCATCCGCAGGTGCTGGAGCCCGTGCTGGGCGATGGCGTCCCCTCGGCGGTGCTGCTCGCCGAGCCAGTCCACGAGCTCCGGCCGTCGCGAGGAGAACGGGTGCAGGTCCGGGGCCGGAATGACCAGCAGGGTGGCCCGGTCGATCTCGTGGTCGTAGAGCCAGTCGCGGATCAGGGCGCAGCACCCGTAGGTGGCGGGCTCGACGTCGTGGATGGCCACGGCGAGGCGCCGCTCGCTGCGCGCGCCAGCGGCTGGCGCCGTGGTCACGCCACGAGGCTCTCGAGCTCGTGCAGCTCGGCCGCGAAGGCGCTGGGCCAGCCGTGCGCGGCGGCCACCGCCGCGGCCGCCATGTGATCGACGGGGGTCCGTCGCGCCGTCTCGATGGCGGCGAGCATCCCGGCGCGATCTCCCGCGGCGAAGGTGTGGACCAGACGGCCACAGGCCACCGTCGACGGGGCGTTGGCGCACGCCACCACGCGCCCGCCGCTCGCCGCTGCCTCGAGCGCGACGAGGCCGAAGGTCTCGTGCTCGCCCGGCATCACCACGCAGGCGGCCGTCGCGTAGGCCGCAGCCAGGCGGGCGGGGTCGGCCTCGTGGGGCAGTATCTCCACGCGGCTGGCCAGCCCGAGCCGCTGGGCGCGAGCCCATACCGCGGCGCCCGAGGGGCCGGCGCCCACGATCCGCATGGGCCACGGATCCTGGGCGCGTGCTGCTGCCTCCAGGAGGGCAAAGATGCCCTTCTCCGGCGCCAGGCGGCCGGCGTAGAGGATGTGATCGCCCCGGCGGAGGGCGGGACGGGGACGGAAGGCGTCGTGTAGCCCGAAGCGCAGTCCCAGCGCCGCGCCGCGGCCGGCATCCGCGCCCGGGTCGACGGCCGACATGATCGCGTCGACCGGTCGGTAGGCGGCTCGGAACCACGCCCGCAGCAGCGGCGCATAGAGCCGGGTGGGCCCCGGCAGCCCGTGGGCGGTGAGCGCGACCGAAGTGTGGTGGACGGCGACCACCGGCGCGCCGAGCTCGTGAGCCACCCGGGTGAGTCCGAGCGGCGCCCAGAACGGGTCGTGCAGCAGCACGACGTCGGGCTCCAGCGCGCGCAGGGTGGCCTGCAGACGCGCGGCCCCCAGCGGGATTCGGTAGCCGTTGGAGGTCGCGAGGCGCAGCGAGGGCAGCTCGTGGCGTCCTCCGGCGTGATGCTCGCGCGGGCCGGGCACGATGAGATGCTCCTCCATGGCTCCGGTGCGCGCGGCAAACGACGCCTTGGCCTGCAGGTAGGTGCGGATCCCGCCGCTGCGCTCGCCGTAGAACAGCGCCACGTCCGCGACCCGCAGGGGTCGTCGGGTGTCGCGCGTCGCGCTTGCCACGACCCGCGGTCCTTCGCCCTCGCCCTCCTCGCCATTGGGGCGAGCGGGCAGGGCGCGCAGCGCCGGGCGCCTGGTCGCCGGCGCGCCGGCGACCGCCGCACCGCCGCGGGGCTCAGGCCGCACGCCGCTGCAGTCCGACCGCGTCGGCGGCCAGGCCGGCGCGGTAGCCGGCGGCCAGCCGACCCATGGCGCGCTCCCAGCTGCGCTCGCGCACGGCGCGCAGCGCCCTGGCCGCCAGCCGCGCACGCTCGGCCGGGTTGGCGGCCAGCAGCGCCACCGCGTCGCCCAGGGCGGCGGCGGAGGGGGGGCAGAGTCGTCCGCTGGCGTCGGGCTCGATCAGGCTCGCCGGTCCGCCCTCGGCCACCGCCACCACCGGCAGGCCCGAGGCCTGGGCCTCGAGGATCACCTGGCCGAAGGTCTCGGTCCGGCTGGCGAACAGGAAGACGTCGGCGCTGGCGTAGGTCTGGGCGAGCGCGTCGCCCTCGAGCCAACCGAGGAAGGTGGCGTGGGGCCCGAGCCGATCGCGCAGCATGGCCTCCTCGGGGCCGCCGCCGGCGAGCACGAGGTGCAGTCGCTCGTCGCTGCGCCGGGCGTGCAGGAAAGCGTCGGCCAGGAGCTCCACCCCCTTTTCGCGGGCCAGGCGCCCGGCATAGAGCACGGTGACCTGACCCGGGAGCAGGTCGGCCCGGCGGTGGCCGGGGTGGAACTGGTCGAGATCGACGCCGCGGTCCCAGCGGGCGATCAGGGCCGGGTCGATGCCCAGCGCGCGCAGCGAGGCGTCGGCGGCCGGGCTGGGGGACAGCACCGCCTGGGCCGAGCCGTAGACCGCTCCCAGCGCGAGGCCCATCACCGCCGTGAGGGCGTGCTGTCCCGTACGCAGCTCGGTGTAGCGGCACAGCTCGGTGTGGTAGGAGGCGACGAGCGGGAGCTCCAGCATCCGGGCGCTGAGCACCCCGGCCAGCCCCGCCGGTCCGGGCGCGACGACGTGGACGAGGTCGTAGCGCCCTTCGGCGAGCTGCTCGACGACGGCGGGCAGGCTGGGCACGCCGATCGACAGGCCGGGATAGGCCGGCAGCTCGATCTCGGTGGCGGCCGCCAGCCGGCGGTCGACGCCGGCGTCGGTGCCGATCACCTCGACGTCGAAGCCGGGCACGCCCCGCTCGCGTATGCGCTCGAGGGTGCGCGTCACCCCGTGCATCGCGCCGATCCCGTCGGCCACCAGCGCCACCCGCTGGCGCTCCTCGCCCCGCTCGACGAGCTTGCCCTTCTCCCGACCCAGGAAGGCGGCGGCGGGTGCGTAGGGGATGGCGGGCACGCACGCGCCGATGACCCCGGCCAGCAGTGCTCCGGCGTCGGGGGCTTCGTCGGCGTCCAGGGCGCGGGCCACGGCGTCGACGGCTCCCCGCAGGAGCCGCTCGTGGGCGCAGCGCGCGTGGCGCCCCAGGTCGGCGTGGCGGAAGTCGTCGGCCTGCAGCAGCTCCAGCAGGCCGCCCGGGGGGAGGTCGAGCTCGACCGCGGCCAGCCAGGCCTGCAGCAGCCGGCGCGCGTCGTCGGGGGTCAGCTCGGCGCCCATCGACCCCCGCCGCGCGTCGCCCTCGCGCATCACCCGGTCGACCATGAGCAGGACGGCCCGGGGGTCCGGCGCGAGCCCCTCGGTGGAAGGGCCGAGCACGCGGGCGGCGAGGCCCATGGCGGCGTGCGCCCACTTGGCCGCCGAGCCCTGGTCGCCGCGGCCGCGGGCGCTGCCCTTGCGCACGTGGTCGAGGAACTCGCGGGGATCGGCGGCGACCGGGGTCTCGGTCCACGTGCGCCCGATGTCGATTCCGGCATGATCGTCGGAGCCGCCGATGCCGATGCCCCCGTGGGTCTCGATGTAGACGGCGGAGGGCTGGTTGAGCTCGCGGGCGCGTGATCCGTTGCGGGTCTCCCACACCCCGAACAATCGAGCCAGGCGCCGGCGGTGGCGCGGCTCCAGCGGCGCCTGCACCGCGTAGAACGGATGGGCCAGGGCACAGGCGATGCCGCGCTCGTGGAGGTGCTCGGCGCAGGCCTCGACGTTGGCGGAGTGGGCCTGAAGCCACGCGTGGTCGCCGGGGTCGATCCCGTAGCAGAGGACGTGGACCGCGGCGAGCGGCTCGCCGGGGAAGTGGGCGGTGAGCTCCTCGGAGACGAAGACGTCGGGCCGGTCGGCGATGTCCAGGGCACCGGCGATCGTGTCGTGGTCGGTGATGGTCACGAAGTCCATCCCCCGGCGCTTGGCCAGCTCGTAGACCTCCTCGGGCGGCGTCGCGCACTCCGGCAGCCCCAGCGCCCGCTGGACGCCGAGCTTGGACAGCTCCGACGCGGTGGAGTGGCAGTGCATGTCGACCCGGCTGGTCGCTGCATCCATCGAGGGAGCTCCTCCCGGTTGGCCCGTCTGTCCCATTGCAGTTTCCGCTGCAAATACCGTATTTCTGTGATCGTTTGGTCAATCCGGTGTGACCTCCCGGTGAACGGCGGTGGCGCCCGGCCAAGTCCGAGCGGTCAGCGGTGCGCGGTCCGGGCGGCCGGTGAACCCGCGGCGCCGCACGCGAAAAGCTGCCCGCCGCTGCTACATTTTCTCTTCGCCTCCGTGCCCCGGTCGGCACCCGTCGCACGTCATGGACCACGCTCTCCGTCACCGGCCGCACGGCGGCCTCCTCGACCCCGCTTACGAGCACGATGCGTGTGGTGTGGCCTTTGTCGCCCGCCTGCGCGGTGGCCCCAGCCACGAGGTGGTGCGCCGGGGCTGCGTCGCCCTCGACAACATGGAGCACCGCGGCGCCGAGGGTGCCGATCCCGAGACCGGCGACGGCGCCGGGCTGCTGCTCGAGCTCCCCGACGCCTTCCTGCGGGCGGCGGTCAGCTTTGCCCTGCCGGCCCCCGGGCGCTACGGGGTGGCAATGTGCTTTCTGCCCCGTGATCCGGATCGCCGGGGCGAGCAGGAGCAGGCGCTCGAGGAGGCGGTACGGGCGCAGGGCCAGCGGGCCCTCGGTTGGCGCGACGTCCCCGTCGACGAGGCCCACGCGGGTCGTGAGGCACTGCGCTGCGCGCCCCGGGTGCGCCAGCTCTTCGTGGCTATGGACGCGAGCCTGGCCGACGAGGGGGCGGTGGAGCGGGCGCTGTACGTGATCCGCAAGGTCGCCGAGCGGCGTGATCCCGCGCTTGTCGTTGTCTCGTTCTCGTCGCGGACCATCGTCTACAAGGGGATGCTCAAGGCGCCCCAGCTGCGGCGCTACTTCCCCGAGCTGTGCGACACCCGGCTGACCAGCCGCCTCGCCCTGGTGCACTCGCGCTTCTCCACCAACACCTTTCCCAGCTGGGAGCTCGCCCATCCCTACCGGATGCTCGCCCACAACGGGGAGATCAACACCCTGCGCGGCAACGTCAACTGGATGCGCGCCCGCGAGGCCGACCTGCGCTCAGAGCTGTTCGGCGAGGACCTGGACAAGGTCCACCCCGTCCTGCGTCCGGGCGACTCGGACTCGGCGACCCTGGACTCCGTCGTCGAGCTGCTGACCCTCGCCGGCCGCTCGCTGCCCCACGCGCTGATGATGCTCATCCCCGAGGCGTGGGAGGGACGCGACGACGTGTCCGAGGAGCTCCGCGGCTTCTACGGCTACCACTCCTGCCTGATGGAGCCCTGGGACGGTCCGGCGGCGGTGGCGTTCACCGACGGCCACTACATAGGTGCCACCCTCGACCGCAACGGGCTGCGCCCCGGGCGCTGGGCGGTGACCAAGGATGGCTACGTGGTCCTGGCCTCCGAGGCGGGCGTGCTCGACCTCGACCCGGCCGAGCTGGAGGCGGTGGGCCGGCTGCAGCCGGGCAAGCTGTTCCTCGTCGACCTCGACGCCGGGCGGATCGTCCCTGACGAGGAGATCAAGCGTCAGGTGGCCACTGCGCAGCCCTACGGGCGCTGGTACGCCGAGCACACCGTTGCCTTCGACGACCTGCCCGACGTCGAGCCGCGAGCTCCCCGCACCGAGCCGCTGCGCGCCCGCCAGCTCGCCTTCGGCTACAGCGAGGAGGACATGCGGGTCCTGCTCGAGCCCATGGCCCGGGATGGGCAGGAGCCGACGGGCTCGATGGGCAACGACCTCTCCCTCGCCGTGCTCTCCGACCGCCAGCCGCCGCTGTTTGCTTACTTCAAGCAGCTCTTCGCCCAGGTGACCAATCCGGCCATCGACCCCATCCGCGAGTCGGTGGTCATGAGCCTGGCCATCGGCGTGGGACCCGAGGCCAACCTGCTGGAGGAGACGCCCGAGCACGCCCGCCAGCTCGTCATGAGCCAACCCATCCTGCGCAACGCCGAGCTCGAGAAGCTGCGCCAGGTCTCCCACGAGATCTTCCGCGCCGAGACGATCGACATCACCTGGCCCCGGCAGGACGCTGGCGCCGGCCTGGAGCGGGCGCTGGAGCGAATCTGCGCCGAGGCCGAGGCTCTGAGCGCCGAGGGGGCCAACGTCCTGATCCTCTCTGACCGCAACGTGGGGGCCGAGCGGGTGCCCGTGCCCTCCCTGCTCGCCGTCGCTGCCGTCCACCACCACCTCATCCGGGCCGGGACCAGGCTGCGGGCCGGTCTGGTGCTGGAGTCCGGCGAGCCGCGCGAAGTGCACCATCTGGCCACGCTGCTCGGCTACGGGGCCAGCGCGGTGAATCCCTACGGGCTGTTCGAGTCGCTGGCCGACCTGGTGGGCCGGGGCGAGATGGACGAACTCGACCTGGTCAAGGCCCAGGCCAACCTGGTCAAGGCCATCGGCAAGGGCTTGCTCAAGACGATCTCCAAGATGGGGATCTCGACCGTCGAGTCCTACTGCGGTGCCCAGATCTTCGAAGCCGTCGGCCTGGAGCCGGCGCTGGTCGAGCGCCACTTCACGGGAACCGCCTCGCGCATCGGCGGCGTCGGCCTCGACGTGCTCGCTGCCGAGGCTCTGGAGCGCCACGCGCGCGGCTACCCCGACGGCACCGTCGCCTCCCAGCCCTCGCGCCTGCCCGACGGCGGGATATACGCCTGGCGGCGCGAGGGCGAGCACCACATCTGGAACCCGGAGACGGTGGCCGGCCTCCAGCACGCCATCCGCGGCGGGCTGACCGCCTGGCGCACACCGTCCGGCGTCGCCGCGAGCCACGCCGACGCCGCCACGGGCGGCGACGGGCCGCCCATCCCGGTCCCGTCCTCTCCCGTCGACCCCGGCCCCCCCGCGTCACGCTCGGCCGAGGCCTGGAGCCCTGAGCGCCTGGCCGTGCTCCAGCGGGCCATCCGTACCGACGGCGACACGCGTACGGCGTGGCGCCACTTTGCCCACGCGGTCAACGAGGAGGCAGCCCGGCGCGCCTCGCTGCGCGGGCTGCTGCGCCTGCGCCCGGCGGCCGAGCCCATCGCCGTGGACGAGGTGGAGCCGGCGACCGAGATCGTCCGCCGGTTCTGTACCGGCGCCATGAGCCTGGGATCCATCTCGCGGGAGTCCCACGAGGCCATGGCGGTGGCCATGAACCGCATGGGCGGCAAGTCGAACACCGGCGAGGGCGGCGAGGATCCCGAGCGCTTCGTCGACGAGCGCCGCTCGGCGATCAAGCAGGTGGCGTCCGGTCGCTTCGGCGTGACCGTCGACTACCTGGTCAACGCCGACGAGCTGCAGATCAAGGTGGCCCAGGGCGCCAAGCCGGGGGAGGGCGGCCAGCTGCCTGGGCCCAAGGTCTCGGACTACATCGGCAAGCTGCGCCACTCGGTCCCGGGGGTGACGCTCATCTCGCCGCCGCCCCACCACGACATCTACTCGATCGAGGATCTCAAGCAGCTCATCTACGACCTGCGCTGCGCCAATCCCAGCGCGCGCGTCTCGGTCAAGCTGGTGGCCGAGGTCGGCGTGGGCACGGTGGCCGCCGGCGTGGCCAAGGCCAACGCCGATCACGTGGTGATCGCCGGCCACGACGGTGGGACCGGCGCCTCGCCGCTGTCCTCCATCCAGAGCGCCGGGGTGCCCTGGGAGATCGGGCTGGCCGAGACCCAGCAGACCCTACGGGCCAATCACCTGCGCTCGCGCATCATCGTGCAGGCCGACGGGCAGATGAAGACCGGCCGCGACGTCGTCGTCGCCGGGCTGCTCGGCGCCGACGAGATGGGCTTCTCGACAGCTCCGCTGATCTCGATGGGCTGCATCATGATGCGTGTCTGTCACCTGAACACCTGTCCGGTGGGCATCGCCACCCAGGACGAGCGGCTGCGACGGCGCTTCACCGGCACCCCCGACCATGTGGTCACCTACTTCATGATGGTGGCCGAGGAGGTTCGCGAGATCATGGCCTCGCTGGGCATCGCGCGCTTTGACCACCTCGTCGGCCGCTCCGACCTGCTGGAGGCCGATGACGCCATCGCCCACTGGAAGGCCCGCGGCGTCGATCTCTCCTGCCTGCTGGCCGAGCCCACTCACATCTCCGCCGACGCACCCCGGCGCCGGCTGCGCCCGCCCGAGCCGGTGCTCGGCGATGCCCTCGACCACCGCCTGATCGCCGCCGCCCGTGGAGCCATCGCCGGGGGCGACCCGATTCGCGCCGAGATCGGCGTGCGCAACACCAACCGCACGGTCGGCGGGCTGCTGTCGGGGGAGATCGCCCGCCAGCGCGGGGCGGCCGGGCTGCCGCCCGACTCGATCGACCTTCGCTTCACCGGCTCGGCGGGCCAGAGCTTCGGAGCATGGCTGGCCCCCGGGGTGACCTTCACCCTGCTCGGTGAGGCCAACGACTATGCCGGCAAGGGGCTCTCCGGGGGGGTCTTGGCCGTCCGGCCCGCCGAGGCGGCGACCTTCGTGGCCGAGGAGAACGTGATCGCCGGGAACACGGTGCTCTACGGCGCGACCTCGGGCCGCGCCTTCTTCCGCGGGCTGGTGGGGGAGCGCTTCGCGGTGCGCAACTCCGGGGTCAGCGCCGTCGTCGAGGGCGTGGGTGATCACGGATGCGAGTACATGACGGGCGGCGAGGTCGTCATCCTGGGGTCCACGGGTCGCAACTTTGCCGCCGGCATGAGCGGCGGCGTGGCCTACGTGTGGGATCCCGACGGTCGCTTCCCCGGCCGCTGCAACCGCGAGCTCGTGGACTTCGATGAGATGGACGAGGGAGATCGGATCGAGCTCCACGAGCTCGTCCAGGAGCATCGCGAGCGCACCGCCTCGCCCGTCGCCGCGCGCCTGCTGGCCGACTGGCCGGAGGCGCTGGAGCATTTCGTCAAGGTCATGCCCCGCGACTACAAGCGGGCGCTGACGCAGCGCCGGACGCCGGCCGGCGAGGCGCCGGCGCTGGAGAGCCGCTGATGGGCGAGCTGCGAGCCTTCCTGACCACCCACCGCGCCCGGGCCCCGTACCGCGACCCGATGGAGCGCCGGCAGGACTACTCAGAGATCCTCGGCCAGGTGCCCGAGTCTGACCTCGCTGCTCAGGGCGCCCGCTGCATGGACTGCGGTATCCCGTTCTGCCACAACGGCTGCCCCCTGGGCAACCTCATCCCTGACTTCAACGACCTGGTCTACCGGGGCGACTGGCGCGAGGCGTCAGACGCCCTGCACGCCACCAACAACTTCCCCGAGCTCACCGGGCGCATCTGCCCGGCGCCCTGCGAGGCGGCCTGCGTCCTGGACATCAACGACGACCCGGTGACCATCAAGCAGATCGAGCTGCAGATCGCCGAGCGGGCCTTCGCCGAGGGCTGGGTGGTCGCCAATCCTCCGTCGGTGCAGGCGCGCACCGGCCGCAGCGTCGGGGTGATCGGTTCCGGTCCAGCCGGCCTGGCGGCGGCGGCCGAGCTCAACCGCGCCGGTCATCGCGTCGTCGTCTATGAGCGCGACGAGGGCGTCGGCGGGCTCATGCGCTTCGGCGTGCCCGATCCCAAGCTCGACAAGGCGGTAATCGACCGCCGAGCGGAGGTCATGGCGCAAGAGGGGGTGGAGTTCCGCTGTGGCATCGATGTCGGCGTCGACGTGGATCCGGCCGAATTGCGTGGACGTCACGATGCGCTCGTCGTGGCCATGGGGGCGCGGGAGGGCCGCGACGTGGGCCTGGCGGGCCGCGAGCTGCGCGGCGTGCGCATGGCCATGGACTACCTCTACCAGCGCAACCGTGCGGTGGCGCGCATGCTCGGGCGCCCGGCGCCGCCGGCGCCGTCCGGAGCCGAGGAGATCACCGCGGCGGGCAAGCGAGTGGTCGTCATCGGCGGTGGCGACACCGGGATGGACTGCATGGCCAACGCGGTGCGCGAGCAGGCCGTCGACGTGACGATCCTCGACGTCTATCCCGAGCTGGACCCGGTGACCGGGCGCGACGCCCGCCACCCGTGGCCGTTGCAGCCCAAGCGCACTCTGAGCACCTACGCGCTCGAAGAAGGGGGGGTCCGGCGCTGGGGCACCCAGGTGACCGAGCTGGTCGGCGACCGCGACGGCGCCGTCACCGGGGTTCGGGGCCGGGCCGTCACCGGCACCTCCTCGGCCGACCTGGAGCCCGTTCCCGGATCGGAGTTCGAGCACCCCGCCGATCTCGTGCTGCTTGCGGTCGGCTTCACCGGCGTGGAGCGCGACGGCCTGCTGGTGCGCCTGCCGCTGAGGCTCGATCGGCGGGGGGTGATCGCCGATCGCGCCTACTGCACGTCCGAGGCCGGAGTCTTCGTCGCCGGAGACGCCCGCATGGGCGCCTCCCTGATCGTCCACGCCATCGCCGAGGGCCGGCGCTGCGCCCGCGTGGTGGATGCCCATCTGTCGAACCGCCGGGCCCACACCGACGACCGCGAGCAGGCCGGCGCCGATGGACCCGAGGCGAGCGACCCGGCCGAGTCCAGCGACGACCCCGCGCTGGACACAGCCCTCTAGAGCCGGAGATATGAGCACGCGCGCGCTCGCGCCCCGGCGCGCTCCCATGCTTGCCTCCGGACCCACGCGCTCGGGCCGCCTGGGATCCGGGAGCCGCTCGCAGGCCATGGCCCCCGCCGGGGCGCTGGCTGGTCTCGCCCTTGTCCTCTCCTCGAGCCTGATGCTCGTCTTGGCCGGCGCGGCCCGGCCGAGCGCGATCGCGCCGATCCTCGCCCTGGGCTCACCGAGCTGGCTGACCGGTCCGCTGGGCGGCGCCGGGAGCTGGATCGCCACGAGCCAGCACACCCTGCAGGTGGACCTGACCGCCGGCCTGGCGGTCATGGCGACAGGCTGGCTGCTGGTCGTCGCCGGGGCGCCCCGGCTGTCGCCCCGCGTGCTCTGGGGGGCGATCGTCGCCCTGCACCTCATCTTCCTGCTCGGGGTGCCCACGGCCCTGACCGACGCGTTCAACTACCTCATCTACGCGCGTATGGACGTCCTCCACGGGCTCAATCCCTACGTGCACGACCCGGTGCTGGCCCACCTCGATCCGGCCTACCACTTCTCCACCTGGCACCACCTGCACAGCCCGTACGGTCCGCTGTTCACCCTGATCACCGACGCCGTCGTGCCCCTCGGCCTGGCCGGCTCCTACTGGGCCATGAAGGTCCTGGTGGTCGGATCGAGCCTGGCCTGCCTGGGCCTGATCTGGACGCTGGCCGGCCACGTGGGCCGCTCGCCCCAGCGCGCTGTGGTGTTGGTGGGACTCTGCCCGCTGACCCTGTACTGGGGGCTGGGGGGATTCCACAACGACGTCCTCTTCCTGCTCCCGGTGCTCGCCGGCGCCTACGCGATGACCCGGGGCCGGGACGGGTGGGCGTGCGCGGCTCTGGTGGCGGCCGCCTCGGTGAAGGCCTCGGCGGTTCTGCTCCTGCCTCTCGGGCTGCTCGCCGCCCGTGACCGACGCGCCGCCCTGCTGGGCACCGTCGCCGCTGCCGTTCCCATCGCCGGCGCGAGCCTGCTGGCCTTCGGGGCGCATCTGCCCAACATCTCCGAGCAGTCGCGGCTGGTCATCCCGCTCTCGCCGCCCAACCTGGTCGGTCTGGTCACGGGACAGGGCGGGGCGACGGCAGCCGTGCGCGCCCTGGCCCAGGCCGGCCTCGGCGTGGTCTTCCTCGGCGCTGCATGGCTGGCCTGGCGGCGCCGGAGCCTGCTGGCCGCCGGCGGCATGGTCATGATCGCCCTGCTGCTCAGCCTGGGCTGGGACATGCCCTGGTACGCGGGATGGCTGCTGCCCTTCGCCGCGCTCACCGGATCGCGCAGCGTGCGCCGGGCCGCGCTGGTGGTCACCGCGTTCATGCTCTTCAGCTGGGCGCCCTTCCTGCGCGTCGACCTCCAGCACGGGCTCGGGGCCGGCGAGTTCTCAACCCAGGTCACGCGCGCCAACGCGCTCTACGTCAACCGGCTGCTGGACTGATGGCTCGGGGCCGGGTCGTCAGCGCCGGGCGACGAACATGACGCCTGCGTCACCTCGGTAGGCTTCCTCCCCAGAGAGAGGAGAGAGCCGCATGTCGAAGCTGCCCACCGTCTGCATCGTCGGAGCCGGGTCGTCGGGGATCGCGGCGGCCAAGGCCCTGCACGAGCGGAGCATCCCGGTCGAGGTCTACGAGACGTCCGACCGCGTGGGGGGCAACTGGGTGTTTCGCAACCGCAACGGGATGAGCTCGTCGTACAAGACGCTGCACATCAACACGTCGCGGGAGCGCATGGAGTACTCGGACTTCCCGATGCCCAAGCGCTACCCCGACTTTCCCCACCACACCCACATCGCGGAGTACTTCAACGCCTACGTCGACCACTTCGGCCTCCGTGAGGCCATCCGCTTCGAGAACGGCGTGCAGCTCGCCGAGCGCAACGCCGACGGCACGTGGACGGTGACGCCCGAGCACGGCGAGCCGCGTCGCTTCGATGCGCTGGTCGTGGCCAACGGCCATCACTGGGACGCGCGCTGGCCCGCCGCCGTTCCCCGGCGCCGGCACGTTCGAGGGCGATCAGATCCACTCCCACCACTACACCGATCCCGAGCAGCTGCGCGACAAGCGGGTCGTCGTGCTGGGCATGGGCAACTCGGCCATGGACATCGCTGTCGATGCCTCCTACTCCGCCGACGCGACGTTCCTGTGCTCGCGGCGTGGCGCCCACGTGATCCCCAAGTACCTCTTCGGCAAGCCGACCGACCAGATCGGCGGCTCGCCGCGCATCCCGTTCTGCGTGCGGCGCAAGATCCTCGAAATCCTCCTCTTCCTCTACCAGGGCCGGATGGAGCGCTACGGGCTCCCGCGACCCGACCATCGCTTCGGTGAGGCGCACCCGACGATCTCGGGTCGCATCCTCGACCGCCTGGCTCACGGCGCCGTGAGCTACAGGCCGAACGTCTCCAGCCTCGAGGGTCGGTCGGTCCGCTTTGCCGACGGCAGGGTGGAGCACGACATCGACCTCCTCGTCTACTGCACGGGCTACAAGGTGAGCTTCCCGTTCTTCTCCGAGAACCTCATCTCCGCGCCCGACAATGACCTGCCGCTCTATCGCCGGTTGTTTCATCCCGACATTCCCAACGTCTTCTTCGTCGGGCTGTTCCAGCCCCTGGGGGCGATCATGCCCGCGGCCGAGCGCCAGGGGCAGTGGGTGGCACGTTATCTGCGCGGGGAGTACGCTCTGCCGTCGCCCGCGGATCGGCGGCGGGACATGGAGCGCGAGCGCGCCGCCATGTTCAAGCGCTACGTGGCCTCGCCCCGGCACACGATGCAGGTCGACTACGACGACTTCATGCTCGCCATGGCCCGGGAGATGGACGCCGGCTCCGAGCGCGCCCGGTCCGCCGGCTCTTGCCTGCCCGTGGTGCCGCGGGCGGCCGGGGGGGCGGGGGCCGAGGCGGTCGCCGCGTGAGACCGCCCCGGCGCGCGGGCGGGTACCCGCGGCGACCCGCCCCCGGGTCGTGATCGCCCCCGCGCCTCCTACCCGCTCCGCGAGGCGCGAGCAGACCAAGCGGGCCAACCGCCAGGCGATCCTGGAGGCCGCCCACGAGGTCTTCGCCGAGCTCGGCTACGGCGCCGCCAGCGTGCGCGACGTGATCCGGCGCACCGACCTGGCCGCCGGGACGTTCTACAACTACTTTCCCGACAAGGAGTCGGTCTTCCGGGCTCTGATCGAGGACAGCGCGGGGCGCGTCCGCACCGCCGTGCGCGAGGCGCGCGCGCGGGCCCGAGGCATCGAGGAGTTCGTCCACGGCGGATATGAGGCCTACTTCGCGTTCATCGCGCGGGATGTCGCGCTGTTCAACCTCATGCGCCGCAACGCGGGGACCATCCGGACGCTCAGCGATGACCCGGCGCTGGCCGAGGGCGTCACCGACCTGGCCGAGGACCTGGAGGCGGCGATGCGCCGCGGTGAGCTGCCGCGCTTCGACGTCGACTACATGGCCGGCGCGATGGCCGGTGTGGGCTTCGAGCTGGGGATGCGGATGCTCGAGCGCGATCCGCCGGACGTCGAGGGTGCCGCTGGGTTTGCCACCGACATCTTCTTGGGGGGCCTGGAGAGGCTGCGGCGCCAGGGGTGAGCGGGGCCCGGCCCTATAGTCGCGCCGATGAGCCTGCCGCACGTCCGGTGGATGCCGGCACGGACTTCCGGGATGAACCACTAGAGGGCGCCGGTCCGGGTCCATGCCCACCTTCTGCCGCCACAACCGGTTCATCCACAACTGTCCGATCTGCTCGCCCACCTCCCCGGGGTCCGGCGGCGGGACGCCAGGCGCGTTCGGGCGTGACCCGGCCCCCGTGGCCGAGAAGGTGCCGCGCCGGCGCACGGGCGGCGGCCGGCTCCACGTCCGTCAGGCGGCGCAGGTGGTCGATGACGGCTTTCGCACGCCGCTGGCCCCTGGCCTGCGCTCCTCGGCCGACGCGCAGCGCCTGGCCGTCGAGCTGGCGTTCGCCACGGCCCGCTTGGCCGAGCTTGCGGCGGCGGCGCCGGGTCTCTACGCCGAGGTGGCGACCGGGGCTGACGTCGAGCGGTCGTTGGAGCTCGCCCTGCTGATCGCCCTGCTCTGCCCGCTGGAGGGGGAGCCCGACCCGTGGGAGGGGATTCGCGCGGCGGCCGCGTGCGCCGCGGCGGGCGAGGCGCTGTCCGGCGTCGACGGGCTGCGGTTCGGCCCGCGCGGCACCGGCGAGGCCGCCGCGGCCGACCGGGCGCTGGCCGCCTACCGCGCCTGGGTCGCGCGCCAGGGCTCGCCGCTGGCCGCGTTCACCGGAGACGGTTCCTGGACGCCGGAGCGACGATTCGCACGCGCCTTCGAGAGGCTCGCGCTTCCGGGCCTGCCGCGCGCGGGTCGCTTTGACCTGCTGGTGTGCCTCGGGGTCCTCGGCCGGGTCTCGCTGCGGGCTGGGAGCCTGGGCCTGGGGGGCGACGACACCACGACGGTGGCCGCCAAGCGGCTGCTGGGCATCGGCGATTCGCTCCTGCTCGAACGTCGGGCCGCCGGGCTGGCCGAGGGCGTGGACATCAGGCTCGACGCTCTCGACCTTGCCCTGCACAACTGGGGCGCGCCCGAGCGCCGGGCCACGCTGGGCGCGGGCGTCCATGCCGATCCGCAGGAGACCGACAGGGTGGCGACGGCGCTCGGCCTCGGGAGGTGAGCCGGGCCCGGGCCTCGCCCGGCGATGCGTCCGGCCCCCGGCGTAGCGTGCTTCGCGTCCTCGCCGCTGCGACCTTCGAAAGGCACGCTGCCCGCATGTCCCTCTGCTTCATCGAGCCCCACGATGCGATCCGCGTCATCGCCGAGTCGGTCGGGCGCGAGGCCAGGCGCCAGCTCCTGGGCGAGCTCGTTCGCGCGTGGGTGGACGAGATCCCCGACGAGGAGCTCGTCGCCCACTACACGAAGGCGATCGACGACCTCGACGAGCACGACCTGTCGATGCTGGCGGCCTGGCACGCTTCGCTGGAGGTTGGCCAACCCATCGCCAACAAGGAGTTCCTCGTCGGCGTGTTCCCGTCGCTGGGCGACAATCGGCGCGAAGCGCTGAAGATCGCCGCCGGCTTTCGCGGCGAGGAGGCCTTCGACGCCGGCGTGGCCGAGGAGCAGGCGCTGGACACGGTGCTGCCCTGGCTCTCGCGTGAGCGCTGCGTTGGCCTGGCCGCCGAGTGCATCGAGCTCTACTGCTGGGACCGCCTGGGCTCGGAGAACTGACGCCGACTCGTCGCGTCCGGCTCCACGACAAGGGTGGTCAGGAGCAGTCGGGCAAGCAGGGAGCACAAGCGCGCCCGCTGCAGTCACAACGTCCGGCTGCCCTCGGTCCTCGGAGGCGCCTCGACGTTGTGGATGCGGGTCATCGACTTCGTCCGGTTGCCTGAAGGCGTCGAGGTCTGGCTGACGTTCTGCAGGTTCCGGCGCTGATCGCCCGACTTTTTCGCGCGCGCTGGCACGGGCTACCCCCCCAGCGCCGCCTCGATCTCGCCTCGGGCCTGGGCCGCGTCGTGGAACCAGACAGCCACCATGCCCTGCTCGCGGGCGGCCGCGCAGTTGATCTCCACGTCGTCGACGAAGACGCACTGGTCCCCCTCGAGCCCGAGCCGCTCCAGGGTCAACGCGTAGATCTCCGGCTCGGGCTTGCGCATCCCCACGAAGGCCGAGTCGACCACCACCTCGAAGAGCTCGTCGACGGGCAGCATCGCCCGCCAGCGAGCCTCCCACTCCCGCACGTTGTTGGTCAGCATGGCCAGCCGCAGGCCGCGCGCCTTGAGCGTGCGCAGGTAGTCGATCATCTCCGGATTGGGCCGCAGGTGCGACCCGAGGCCTTCGCCCAAGCTGGCCATCCGCACCTCGGCGCCGAGCTCGACGGCCAGTGCCGCGTCGAGGCGGGCGAGGAAGTGCGCCTCGGTCACACGACCCTTCTCCAGTTCGAACAGTGGGTTGGCCCCGTCGTGCTCGGCCACCGAGACCATGGCCCGACCCAGCGCCTCGAGGGGCACGCCGTTCTGAGCCAGCACGCTGGCGACGGCCGCCTCCAGGGGGGTGGTCAGCACCCCGCCGAAGTCGCTGATGACCGCCTTGATCCGACCCATGCCACTCACCCCTCGCGACGGGCGATGACGTAGGGGCCGTTGCCCGCCTGCCCCTCCATCGTCCACGACAGGAAGCTGACGTCCCAGCGCACCCCGCGGGCACGGACCGTCGCCGCCGCCAGCGCCTCGCCGGCAGCGCGGCGGGGAAACTCGGCCTCCTCGTCCATCCACAGCTCGAGGCCGGCGTGGCGCGGACGCCCGGCCGCGTCGTAGGTGGTTGACAGCAGGGGCTCGGCGACGGGCCGGGTGGCCCCTGCCTCGTCGCGGACCCAGGCGGCGATCTGCTCACTCGCGTGGCTGGAGCCCCGCCGCGGGCGGCGCGCGTCCAGCATGACGGCCCGCCCATCGCCCAGCCAGGCCGCGAGCCATCGCGTCAGCGGTGTGGTCGCGCCGGCGAGGACCGGTCCGGCGCCAAGCAGCCCACTGCCCTGCACGGCTCGCTCGCCGTCCGGGCCCGAGATCCGGCCGCTGACCCGGCACGAGCCCCACCCCTGCGACCCCGCACCCGTGGTGGTCGAGTCGCTTGCTGGGATTGCGCCCTCGGCGCTGGCTTCATCAGTCGGGGTGACCTCGAGCTCGCCGGCCAGGCCGGCGGCGGCCGCGGCCCACCGCCAGCTGAGCCTGCCCCTGCCCACCTCGAGCGAGACCCCTTCGCCGGCCGCGGCGAGCAGGCGCGCCTCGTCGGCCCCCAGCGCAAACGCGACGAGGGGAAGCGCCCCGGCGGCGTCGGCTCCGGGATGGGCGGCGATCAGCACGCCCGCCGCCTCGCCGGCCGCGTCGGAGAAGGCGATGGCGCCGGGCGACGCGACGGGCTCGGCCGTCCGCCCGCTCCCCGGCGGCGCGCTCACGGTTGCCTCGGGGCAGCCGGTCCGCTCTCGCGGCCGCTGCCCTCGACATCGGTCGGACGCTGGGGGGGGCGCAGCCCCGGCCTGTCCGGATCCCCCGGGGACTCCGCCGCCCCGGGGGATCCGGGCGTTCCGGGTGACCCCGGGCCGCCCCTCGGCCGCGCGTAGACCCCCCCGGTCAGCCGCCCGCCCAGCCGGCGGACGAGGGCCCGGCGCACGAGCCCGCGGCTCGCCGGCACGAGCAGGACGAGCCCGATGACGTCGGTGATGAACCCGGGAGTGATGAGAAACGCCCCGCCGACGACCACCAGCGTGCCGTCCAGTGCCTCGCGGGCCGGAATCCGTCCGGCGGCCAGTGCCTCGCGGAATCGTCGCCACGCGACGCGTCCCTGCGCGCGCATGATGGCGCTGCCGATGGCCGCGTCGAGGACCATCAGGCCGATGGTCGGCAGGGCGCCGATCGCGTGGTCGATCTGCAGGATCACCCACAACTCGGCGACGGTCAGCAGTCCCAGGGCAAAGAGGGCGAAGAGCACCATGCCGTCAAGGCTATCCTCGTGGGATGGTTTCCCCAGAGGACGTCAACGAAGCGCTGGCCAACGTCATCGATCCCGAGCTCGGGCTGGACTTCGTCGAGCTGGGGTTGGTCTACGGCGTGGAGATCGCCGAGGGCAAGGTCGACATCACCTTTACCCTCACCTCTCCCGCCTGCCCGATCGGCCCCTCGGTCTCCGAGCAGATGCAGGAGTTCGTGGGTGAGCTCGACGAGGTGGACGAGGTGGTTGTCCACATGGTGTTCACTCCGCCGTGGACGCCGGAGCGGATGAGCGAGGACGCGAAGTTCGCGCTCGGCTTCTGAGCGGCCGGCGCCGGCCGGCATCAGCGGCGGCGCTGCTCATCCTTGCCGGATTCGCTGTCGTGGGGAGCGATCCCCCGGCACCGGCTGTCGGCGCTCCTGCCCCACCGGCCCTCGGCGCTCCCGCCAGCCCCTCGCCCGGCTCCGCCGCCCCCCTCACCGCCTCGGCCGCCGTCCTCGGGCCCGTCCGCGACCCGGGCCGGCTCGTCGTCCTGCTGCGCCGCCCCCGGCGCGCTGCCCCATCCGCCCAGGCGGCCGCCGCGCTGCGCTCCGCTGTGAAGGGGACAGTCGCCCGGGCCGGAGGCCGGCTCGCCGGGCGGGAGGTCGCGCCCATCGGCCTGCTGACCGTCACCCCGCGCCCGCACGGCGCCGCCCGGCTGACCCGGGCGCTTCAGGCCAACCATGCCGTGGTCTCGGTCACGCCCGAGCGGCGCTTCTCGCCGCGGTCGGTCCCCGACGATCCGGCCCTGACGCTCCCCGACCCCGTTGCGCCATCTGTGGTCCCGGCCGAGTGGTGGGCGGCGCGCGAGAACCTGCCCGCCGCCTGGGCCATCACCTTGGGCGACGGGGCGCTGGTCGCGGTCATCGACACCGGCGTCGACGCCTCCCACCCGGAGTTCGCCGGCAAGGTCGTCGCCGATCTCGAGCACGACTCGACGCCCGGTGACGGACCGGCGGGCACCGACCCGGTGGGCCACGGGACCCACGTCGCCTCCCTGGCCTGCGCGGCGACCGGCAACGGGCAGGGCATCGCCGGGGCCGGCGCGGACTGTGGACTGCTCGTGGAGAAGTCCGATCTCACCGACGACAGCGTCGCCGCGTCGCTGGTCGAGGCGACGGACCGCGGCGCCCAGGCCGTCGTCATGAGCTTCGGCAGCGAGGGCCAGACGGCGGCCTCGCCGGCGGTGGCGCGCGCCCTGGCCTACGCCGCCGCCCACCAGGTCGTGCTCGTGGCCGCGGCCGACGACCGTCCGGTCAGCGAGCAGGGACCGCCGGCCGATGCGCTGCAGCCCACCGGCACCGGCCCGACGCTGGGCTCGGGCATCGGGCTGTCGGTGACCGCAGCGGATGCAGCCGATGCGCGGGCGCCGTTCGCCGGGTTCGGCACCCAGATCTCCATGGCCGCCTACGGGGCCTACCTGCCCGGGATGGCCAACGAGCCGCTGGGGCTGCTCGGAGCCTTCCCGTCCGCCCCCACGTCCCTCGAGCAGCCCACCATCAATCCGCTGGCGCCGGGGTGCGGCTGCCGTGTCACCTTCACCGGCGATTCGCGCTACGCCGAGCTGCAGGGGACGTCCATGGCCGCACCGCAGGTCGGCGCGGTGGCCGCGCTCATGCGCCGGCTCAACCCGGATCTCGGTGCCTCTTACGTCATCCGCTTGCTGGAGGCCACGGCGCGGCGATCGGCTGGGGCGGGATGGACGAGCGATCTGGGGTGGGGCATCCTCGACGCCGGCGCCGCCCTCGACGCGGCCCGGCGGATCGACCGGCGGGCACCGATCTCCCGCCCGTACGCGCGGGCGCGAACCCGGGCGCGGTCGGTGCTCTTGCAGGTGGTGGCCAGCGATCCCGCTCCCGCTGGGCTGATCGCCTCAGGCGTGGCCTCAGTCGAGCTCTTCGGCGCCCCGGCCGGGCGTCCTGTGCGCCGGCTCGCGCGCCTGGCGCCGGGCGCTCGCTTCCGGCTGCGCGGCCGCGCCGGCCAGCTCTGGCGCCTGCGGACCGTGGCCGTCGACCGGGCCGGCAATCGCGAGCACCCGCCGTCCGCGGTGGAGGCTCGCGTGCGGTTCCTGGGTCAGCGCCGAGGCCGGCGCTGAGCCCGCCGGGTCGTCACGCCTTGGCCGCGGCGCCGCGAGACGCGCCGGCGCCGTTTGATCCTGGGGAGCTCTCGGCTGGCCCCGCGCTCCTGGTCGGCGAGGCCCTTGGCGTGGGCTGGCCCCCGGTGACGCCCTTGGAGGCCGCTCGCAGCAGCTCATCCAGCGCCGCCTGGATCCCCGTGCCGATGCTCTCGAGGTCGGGCAGCGCGTCGTAGTCGCCGAGCAGGCCGAAGTCCATCCGTCCGTTGTAGGACATGATCGCGATGGCCAGCGCGTGGTTCTCGGGCAGGAACGCCACCGGAAAGATCTCCTCCAGCTCGCGGCCGAGCACGTAGAGCGGGAACTGGGGCCCGGGGACGTTGGTCACGATCAGGTTGAACAGCCGGGTGGAGAAGTTCAGCCGGGACGCCTGGGCGAGCACGGTGGGCGGCGCGAAGTTCTGCACGCTGGCCAGCACCTCCGCACCGACTGCCTGCTTGGACTCCTTCAGCCCGTCCATGCCCTGCTTGACGAGCTTGAGGCGGGTGACCGGATCCTTGACGTAGACGGGAAGCGGCCCGCGCATCGCGGCGATCTGGTTGCCCAGGCTGTTGTGCTGATCGTCGCTGCGGATCGAGACGGGAACCAATGCCCGCAACTCGACCCCCTCGGTGCGCAGGCCCCGCTTGCGCATGAACTCGCCCAGCGAGCCGGCGACGACGGTCAGGACCACGTCGTTGACGGTGCAGCCGAAGGCGTTCTTGACCGCCTTGAAGTCGGCGAGGGAGTTGCGCACCGCGACAAAGCGCCGGTGGGGCCCGATCGGCACGTTTAGCGGGGTGGGGGGCGCCGGGTTGAGCCCGGCCCAGACCAGCTCCCCCATCCCCTCGACCGCCTCCCGCGCCTTGCCCAGCGCGCGACCCGGCCGGGTGGCTGCGCCCACGGCTCCGGTGGCCAGTCCGACCGAGGCGCGAACCATGCCCTCCACGCCCGTGGCCAACAGCTCGGCCGTCGTCGGCTCGGGTCGCGGCTCCCAGGCGTCCCCCGCCGCCTCGGGCGCGGGTGGGGGCTCGGGCGTCACGTCGAAGATCACCTGGGCGATGTCCACGCCGGCGATGCCGTCGATCAGCGCGTGATGGGTCTTGGTGATGAGCGAGAAGCGCTCGTCGGTCATGCCCTCGACCATCCACACCTCCCACAGCGGCTTGGAGCGGTCCAGGCGCTGGGAGAAGATCCGTGCCGCCAGGCGCATCAGCTGCTCCTCGCCCCCCGGGGCCGGCAGCGCGGTGTGGCGCACGTGGTACTCGAGGTTGAACGAAGGGTCGTCGACCCACACCGGGCGGCCGCTCTCCAGCGGAGGATGGGCCAGCTTCTGGCGGTAGCGGGGGACGAGGTGCAGTCGCCCGCGCAGCGAGTCCAGCAGATCCTCGTGCGGCGGCGGCGGGCCGTGGAAGATGGTGATCCCGCCGACGTGCATGTGCGAGCTGGCGCCCTCTTGGTGCAGGAAGGAGGCATCGATGGCGCTCAGCCGGTCGAGGTGCTTCTGGGCCATCGCTCTTCTCCAGTCGCGGGGGTCGCGCTCGCGGATCTCGCGCTCCAAGCGTAGTGGCTTTGCCCCGGTTGGCGTGCGTCTGGCCGGGCGGTGGCCACACCTCCCTAGAGTCCATCGCCCATGCGCCCAGCGCTGCACTCCCGTCTGCTCGCGCCGATCCTGCTGGCCACCGCTGCGCTCGCCGGCTGCGGTGGTTCCTCGTCCTCGCCAACTCCCCACGCGGGCCTGACCGCGCCACCCCCCTTCAACGCCGCCGACTTCCCGCCCGGGGCCGGCCGCAGCGCGGCCCAACTGGGCGCCGGACTGCCGGTCGGCGGTGAGGTCGCGCCCACCGAGTCGATCTTTCACCCCGGGACGGATCGTTTCGGCTTTGCCCTCTTCGACCCGGGCCGCAAGCAGATCACCGGGGCCGAGGTGGCCATGTATGTCGGCTCGGCCACCGCCACCGATCTGCACGGTCCCTATCCGGCGGTGGAGGAGTCGCTGCACGTCGATCCGGCCTTCCAGAGCCAGACCGTGGCCAAGGATCCGGACGCTGCCACATCGGTGAGCGTCGGACAGGTTCCGCTCGGCGGCGTCCGTGCGCAATCGGTCTTCGTGCTGGCCCGGGTCGGGGGCAGGCTCGAGGCCTTTCAGCCCGCCGCCGTGCCCGTGACCCCGGCCAGCACAACCGGCGGGCCCCCGAGCGTCGGCCAGCTGGCGCCGCTCATCCATACCCCGACCACGGCCTCGGTGGGTGGCAACGTGGCGAGCATCGATACCCGCCAGCCCCCGGACGACATGCACGCTGTCGACTTGGCCAGTGCGCTTGGCCACAAGCCAGTGTTGCTCCTCTTCGCTACGCCCCAGCTTTGCCAGAGCAGGGTGTGCGGACCGGTGGTCGACATCGCCGAGGAGCTCAATTCGCGCCTGGGGAGTCAGGCCGAGTTCATCCACATGGAGATCTACAACGACAACCAGGTGGCCAAGGGGTTCCGCCCCCAGGTCCGCGCCTACCGCCTGCCCACCGAGCCGTGGGCGTTCGCCATCGACCGCCGCGGGCGGATCGTCGCTCGGATCGAGGGAGCCTTCTCGCTGGCCGAGCTGACCAGCGCCGTCCAGCGGGCGATCAGCGCCTGAGCGCCGCGGGCCCGGTGACCACCCGGGCGGCCGCCACCCCGAGCAGGACGCACATGAGCACCGCGCTGGCCACGCACCACTGGCACACGGCGTGGATGCGAAACAGCTCGGCCCAGGTCAGGTAGGCCGACAGGCAGACCCCGAAGGCGCACAGCCCGGCGGTGACCAGTCGGCCGGTGGCGCCGCGGGCCAGCAGCGAGAGCAGGATCGTCGCGTAGCCGACGATGCCGATCAGCGCCACCGGCACGCTGGCCAGCGTCGAGAACCGCGAGGTCTGCACCCGCTCGCAGGCATCCCCGGCCAAACAGAACGCGTGCAGCTTGGCGTAGTGCACGTAGGTCAGGTAGGCGGCGATGGCAAGACCCAGCGCCCCGACCACCGCCGCGGCTGCGCTCAGCCGGTCCCGCCGGGCCCCGACCCGAGTGAGGGGGGAGGCCGGCGGGACGATCGGCCGGGCCACGCTCACCCGGCGCCCACCTGCTGGAGGGCGCTCTGGATCGGGGCGTCGAAGTCGGCCGGCGTCAGGTTGCCTGCACTCAGCGGCTGGCCGGGTTGCCCGGTGGCGCCGATCAAGAAGCTCGGGGTGGAGTTGACCTTCGACTTGGCGGCGGCACTGTCGGCGGCGGCGAGTTGGCGCTGAACCGACGCCGAGGACGAGTCGCGGGCCGCACGAGCGCCGTCCAGACCGGGGATCCCGGTGGCGATGTGCAGCAGGTAGCTCGGAGTGACGTACCCAGTGTTCTCCTGCCTCTGGTTCTGGTACCAGAGCTCGATGTAGGGCCAGAGCTTGTTCTGGAGTCCGGCGGCGGCCGCGTAGCTGGCCGCCTTGCTGGAGTCGGGCCCCAGGATCGAGATGTCCGAGAAGACGACGCGCAGCTTGCCGGCCCGGACGTAGCGCTGGATGAGATCGGGCAGGACGCTGACCTCGAACTCCCGGCAGTACGGGCACTGCAGGTCGGCGAACTCCTCCAGGGTCAGGGGCGCCGTTGGGTTGCCCAGGGCCGTGCCCTGGCTCGGGATGCCGGTGAGCAGCGCATTGACGGCGTTGGCCCCGGGAACCTTCTCGGACGTCTGGATGGCGGTCGGAGCCGACGGCGAGCTGGTCGTTGGAGCCGCGGGGGTCGACGCCGGTCCGGCCCCGCTGGTGAGCAGGCTCTTCGAGGTGGCGCCCGAGCCACCGGTGACGGCGATGGCCACCACGGCGCCGATGATCGCCAGGCCGACGACCAGGCCCAGCAGGTACAGGCGGCGCCGGCGGTCGCCGGGCGGGGATGGGTCGTTGGTGCTCATCTGGCTGGCGCTCCGTCTTTCGTGAATGGTTGGCGGCAAGCCTCAGTGTGGAGTAAGGAGGGGGATCCCCGACGCTCGGGGGCGCCGGCCGGCGCCCCGTAGCCCGCGTAGTCCCGGGCCGAGGCTGCGGTTAGGCTGGTGCTCGTGGCCCGGCTGCTGTACGTGACGAGCCGGAGCGCGAGCTTCATCCGGCTGGACGCCGAGCTCCTCTCCGAGCGCCACGAGCTGGCCGAGCTGCATGGGGCGCGCAACGTGCTCGACCCGCTTGCCGTGGCCCGCGCGGTCCGGCGCGCCGAGTTGGTCGTCGGGTGGTGGGCCTGGTGGCACACGGCGCTGCCAGTGGCTGACGCGCGCCTGCTGCGCCGTCCATGCCTGTTGATCGTCGGTGGCTTCGACACGGCCAGCGAGCCGCGGATCGGCTACGGGCTCCAGCGCGGGGGTCCGCGACGCTGGCTCAGCCGCGCGGTGATGCGCGGCGCGAGCGCGCTGGTCACCAACTCGGAGTACTCGCGAGAGGAGATCGCCCGTACCGTCGGACCGCTCGCTGCGCGCGTCGACGTCGTCCACCACGGAATCCCCGACCGCTTCGGCGAGCCCCAAACGCCGCCCGCCGGGCGTCCGCTCGTGCTCAGCGTGGGAGTGGTGGACGCCGCCAACCTGCTGCGCAAGGGTCACGGCCCCATGGCCGATGCCGCCGCGCGGGTGAGCGAGGCCGATTGGATCCTGGCTGGCGCGATCGAGGCGGACGCGACGGGCGAGGAGCTGCGGGGCAGATCGGCCGGCCGGCTCGGACTCCCCGGCTGGCTGGAGACCACGACGCTGGACGCCCTCTACCGCCGGGCCGCGGTCTACGTCCAGCCCTCGGTGCACGAGGGCTTCGGGTTCGCGGTGGCCGAGGCCATGCTCGCCGGCTGCGTGCCCGTCATAACCCGCGCGGGGGCGCTGCCGGAGGTCGTGGGGGAGACCGGGGTCCTGCTCGACGACGCACGCCCCGAGACGGTCGCCGCCGGGGTTCGGCGCGCGTTGGGCCTGGCTGCTCAGGGAGCGGGAGCCGGTGCCCGGGCTCGGGTGCTGCAGCGCTTTCCCGTCTCGGGGCGGCGCGACGGCCTGCTCGCCGCCGTGGACCGTCTGCTGGCCGGCGGCCGCGGTGGTCGCGGCGGTTAGGCTCTCTGGCCCGGCGGCCGCGTCCGGTGGGCGCTGACCCGGCGACCGTCCTGTCGCACGACACCGAGGAGCCGCTGTAGTGGCCTGGAATTTCTCGACCGACCCCGAGCTCCAGGAGAAGCTGGACTGGATGCGCGACTTCGTGCGCGAGGAGATCTGGCCGCTGGAGACCCTCGACCTCGAGTACGCCGGCATCCGCCGGGCCTTCGCCCCGCTGCAGGAGCAGGTCAGGGCCCGCGGGCTGTGGGCCGCGCACCTGGCGCCTGAGCTCGGCGGGCAGGGGTTCGGTCAGGTCAAGCTCGCGCTCATGCACGAGATCCTCGGCTCGTCGCTGCTTGCCCCCTTCGCCTTCGGCAATCAGGCGCCCGACTCGGGCCCGGACGAGGTGCACCGCCAGAGCGTGGCCCGCCAGATCCTTTGCGGCTACCAGGCGCCGGCGGATGGGGTGCCGAGCGAGCACGTGCCCACCCGCCGTGAGACGGCCCGCCAGCGCTTCGCGCACCTGCTGGAGGCGGTGAGCGCCAACGACTGACTCGGTCCGGCCGGGGGAGCGGCGATCACCGTGAACCGCACCCTGATCGCCATCCTGGTCATCCAGCTCCTGCTGGCCACGGTCTTCGTGGTGCTGGCCGCCGGCGGGGTCCTGCGCCCCTGACCTCGGTGCCTACACTGGCCGACATGGCTCCGACCAGCTCGCCGCCCGTCCCCGAGCGCCTCCTGCTCGCCTCCCCGCGCGGCTACTGCGCCGGGGTCGACCGCGCTGTGCAGACCGTCGAGCGGGCGCTGGAGCTCTACGGCCCGCCGGTCTACGTGCGCAAGGAGATCGTGCACAACAAGCACGTTGTCGACCAGTTGCGCTCGCGCGGCGCGGTGTTCGTCGACGAGGAGACCGAGGTGCCTGAGGGCGCGGTCGCCGTCTTCTCGGCCCACGGGGTGGCACCGTCGGTCCACGCCAACGCCCGCGAGCGCCACCTGCGCACCATCGACGCCACCTGCCCGCTGGTGACCAAGGTCCACGTCGAGGCGCGCAAGTTCGCCTCCGAGGGCTACACCATCGTCCTCATCGGCCACGCCGGGCACGAGGAGGTCGAGGGCACCATGGGCGAGGCCCCCGAGCGCATCCTGCTGGTGGAGACCGAGGCCGATGTCGACACGCTGGAGGTCGAAGATCCGGCGCGGGTGGCCTACGTGTCTCAGACCACACTGTCGGTCGACGAGACGCGCACGATCATCGCCCGGTTGCGCGACCGCTTCCCCGGGATCATCGGGCCGCGCACCGACGACATCTGCTACGCCACGACCAACCGTCAGGCCGCCGTCAAGCAGCTCGCCGCCGAGTGCGACGTCGTCCTGGTCATCGGGTCGACCAACTCGTCCAACTCCCAGCGCCTGGTCGACGTCACCCGCGACCTGGGCACCGAGGCCCACCTGATCGACAACGAGGCCCAGGTTTCCGACGAATGGCTCGTCGGCCGGCGGACGGTCGGCATCACCTCCGGGGCCAGCGCCCCCGAGGAACTCGTGCAACGGCTCGTTGACTACTTCCGCGCGCGCGGCACGTCGGAGGTGGCCGAGCTCCAGGTGGTTGAGGAGGACGTTCGCTTCATGCTGCCCAAGGTCATCCGGCAGGCCATGGTCGCCGCCGAGGACTCGCCCGCTCCCGCCCTGGCGTGAGCCGTCCGAGACGGCGCCCGTCGGCGCCGGCTCGGCCCCCTCAGCTGTGAGCGCGCCGGCGCCGGCCACCCTCGTCGTCTCCGACCTGCACCTGGGCACGCGCGTGGGCGTGGACCTGCTGCGGGCACCCGCGGTCCTGGAGACGCTGCTGGCCGAGCTCTCGGGCGTGCAGCGCCTCGTCCTGCTCGGCGACGTGATCGAGCTGCGCACCGGTCCCCAGCGCCAGGCCCTGCAGGCCGCCCGGCCCGTGCTCTGCGCTTTGGGCGCGGCGGTGGAGGAGGTGGTGGTCGTCCCCGGCAACCACGATCACGCGCTGGTCGCGCCGTGGCTGGAGCAGCGCGCCGGCGAGGACCCCGACGGGCTGGGCGCCGAGCAGCTGATCGGCGCTGGCCAGGCTTCGCCCCTTGGCGACGCCCTTGCGCAGGCCCTGCGCCCGGCCGCCACGACGTTCGCCTATCCCGGCCTCTGGCTCGCCCCGGGCGTCTACGCCATGCACGGGCACTACGTCGATCGCCACCTCACCCTTCCCGCCTTCGAGCGCCTGGGGCTCGGCCTGGTCGAGCGCTACCTGGCCGGGCAGGCGGCGCGCCGGCCCGGATCGGCAGGCTACGAGGCGGTCCACGCGCCGCTCTACGCGCTCTTTGATGCCCTGGCCCAGCAGCGTGAGCTGAGTGCCGAGCGGCCGGGGGCCAGCGTCCGAACCTGGCACCGGCTGGCCCGCGGTGAGCGGCGCTTCGCGCCGTCGACCCTGGCCCTGCGCGTGGGCGTCGGTATGGGCGTCGCCGCGCTCAACCGAGCGGGCATGGGGCCCCTCAGTCCGAGGCTGGGCGCGCCCGAGCTGCGCCAGGCGGTGCTGGCCGCGGCCGGCGAGGTGACGGGGCGCCTGGGGATCGACGCCGATCACGTGCTCTTCGGCCACTCCCACCGGCCCGGGCCGCTGCCGGGCGATTCGCCGCAGGAATGGCGCACACCGAGCGGATCGCGGCTGCACAACGCGGGAAGCTGGGTCTACCAGCCCCACTTCCTCACCCACGTGGGTCCGAACCCGTTCTGGCCCGGGGGCGCCCTGCGGCTGCCGGCGGGCGGCGCGCCGGTGCTGCGTCGCCCGCTGATCGGCTGGGGGCGCGCGGAGCTCACCGACGCGGTGGCCCAGGTCCGGGAGGCGCAGGCCGCGGAGCGGGCCCCGGGGGGTCGCTCGCTGCGGTCTCGGCCACGCCGGGCGTGAAGCACACGGCGTGGCAGACGACGCCGGGCCCGATGTCGAGGCGCAGCTTGCCCGCGGTGTGGTGGTGGTGCTCGATCAGGGCGTAGGCGCCGGGATGGGCCACCCGGAGCGCTCGCCCGTTGACCCGTGCCTCTCCGTCGCCTTCGAGGACCGCCCACACCCCGCCGGCTTGGTAGCGACCCGACCAGGCTCCCGGCTGGTCCTCGGTCTGGGGCTCGACCTGCGCGCCGGGCACGTCCTCGGGGCGCAGCGCGATGACCGGCTCGCGTGGGGACTCGAGTAGGCGGCCGATGGCCGCCTCGGTGGGCGCGTAGCCGCCCTCGCCGAAGTGGGCCTCGACGAGGGCGAGGGCACCGTCGAACAGATACCGCGAGGGCCAGCCCTCGACCCCGTAGTCGTCCCAGAGCTCGTGCTCGGAGTCGATGCAGACCGGATAGGGGATGCCCAGGCGGGTCACCGCCTCGGCCACGCGCTCGGGATCCCGTGACGGGGGAAAGCCGCCGACGTGAACGCCGACGATGGCGAGCCCGGCGTCGGCGTAGCGCTCGTGCCATGCCCTCAGGTAGGGCAGCGTGCGCAGCGAGTGCACCCGGCAGAAGTCCCAGAAGTCCACGAGCAGCGGCCGGCCGGCGACGTCGTCCAGGCGGATCGGCGGGGAGCCGATCCAGCGCAGGCCGCGGGGAAACGGCGGGGCGGGGATGGCCGGAGGCGCCGGATCCACGGCGCGGCGACGCTAGCAGCGGGGTGGCGGCTGGACGGATGTTGCCTCGGCTACGAGCCGAGACGGTCTGAACCAGTCGCGCCCGCGTTACCTTCCCGTAGGGCCGGTGCGCATGGCCGAGCCTCGGCTCGCCCATGCCTGAAGCCACGAGGGCGGCCCGCACGGCCCGCCCTCGTGCGTTGGGGCGGCCCCGCCGCTCTGGCAGACTCCGACCATGCCTCGCTGGCTGCGGGCGGGCGGCTGCCATCGCCCGGGCCGGTGGCCCGGGTCGCATTCGCCTGGCTGGAGCTGGTCTACGTCAACAAGGATCGGCCCAGCACCCTTGCCGTGCTCGCGCTGGGCTACATGGCCGTTGCAGCTGGTAGGGATGAGCCTGTTCGGCATCGAGGCGTGGTCGCGCCGCGGCGATGGCTTCGGCGTGTACTTCGGCTTCTTCGCCCGCATCTCACCCTGGCTGCGACGCGACGGCGCGCTCATGCGCCGTCCTCTGCTTGCCGGGGTGGCGGAGATTCAGCCCTCGGCCGGCGAGGTGGCGATGCTCTGCGTGATGATCGGCTCGACCACCCTTCGACGGTGCCTCCAACGGCCCGCTTTGGAACTCCGACGCGGTCGAGGGGCTGCGTGGCGACTTCCTCAGCCTCGGCTTCTCCGCGGACACGGCGCTTCAGCTCGCGTTCACGACGGGGTTGATTGCCTGCGTCCTGATCGCCGCGTCGCTGTTCCGGCTGGGCATCCTGGGTATGCGCTTCGCCGGAGGCGCCCTGATCGGCGGCGGGGAGGTGTCGCGCGAGCGCACCGGTCCGCTCGCCCTGCGCTTCGTGCACTCGCTCATCCCCATCGCCGCCGCCTACGCGATCGCCCACTACTTCTCCTTCCTGGTCTACCAGGGCCAGAGCGTCGCCGGGCTCCTCTCTGATCCCCCGGGTCACGGCTCCAACCTGCTCGGGACGGCCCATGCCTCGGTCGACTACAACCTGGTCAGCGCGACGGGAATCTGGTACGTGCAGGTCGCCGCGCTGGTCCTCGGCACGTCGCCGGCCTCATCCTGGCCCATGACCGGGCGGTCGCCCTCTACGAGCGGCCCCGCGACGCGGTGCGCTCCCAGGGCTGGATGCTCGCGGTGATGGTCGGCTTCACCTGCCTGGCGCTCTTTTTCATATCGGCGGCCAACCGGTGACCGTCGGCCGGGCGCAGGCCTGACGAGCGGCGCCCCGACCTGTCGCCTCGCGAGCGGGACCCAGAGCAATCGCGACTGGGTTGCATTCGCGACGGACTCTCTGTATGTTGGCCCCCAATTGCGATGGCCTGCTGGGGTGGCGATAGCCTGAGGAGAGAGGAAAACGCCGATGGAAGCCTCGTCTGTGTCGTTGTCGCAAGCGTCGCGGTGGGTTCGAATCAAGGGGTCGATGACCCCGTCGGAGTGGCGTCGCGCGGGTGGCATGGCTGCGGTCATCGCCGGGTTGCACGTTGTTGGGTTCGGGATCCTGATCCTGGTCGTGGCGCCCCAGCACTTCAGCCTCGGATCCTCTGGCACGTTCGCCATCGGTACCGGTATCACCGCCTACACGCTCGGTCTGCGCCACGCCTTCGACGCTGATCACATCTCAGCGATCGACAACACGACCCGCAAGCTGATGAGCGAGGGCAAGCGGCCGCTCAGCGCCGGGTTCTTCTTCTCGCTCGGCCATTCGACCGTCGTCTTCATGCTGGCGTTTCTGCTGGCGATCGGCGTCAAGGCGCTCAGCGGCCCGGTGCAAAACCATGACTCGACCCTGCACAAGGCCACGAGCATCATCGGCACGGGAGTGTCGGGCATCTTCCTCTACATCATCGCCATCCTCAACATCATCATCCTCGTCAGCATCGTGCGGATCTTCCGCGACATGCGCCGCGGCCACTACGACGAGGAAACCCTCGAGCAGCAGCTCAGCTCTCGCGGCTTCATGAACCGTTTCTTCGGGCGCCGGCTCAATGCCATCAAGGAGCCCTGGCAGCTCTACCCGGTGGGTATCCTCTTCGGCCTCGGCTTCGATACCGCGACCGAGGTCGCGCTGCTCGTCCTGGCCGCCGGAGCCGGCGCGGCCGGGTTGCCGTTCTACGCGATCCTCTGCCTGCCGATCCTGTTCGCTGCGGGTATGTGTCTGCTCGACACCATCGACGGGTCGTTCATGAACTTCGCCTACGGCTGGGCGTTCTCCAAGCCCGTGCGCAAGGTCTACTACAACATCACCATCACCGGACTGTCGATCGCCGTGGCCCTGTTCATCGGAACGATCGAGCTCGTCGGCCTGCTGACCGACAAGCTCCACATCAAGGGCTCCGTCCCCGACTGGTTCCAGGCCTTCGACATCAACAAAGCCGGCTTCATCATCGTCGGTATGTTCGTCGGGACATGGGTGATCGCCCTTGCCATCTGGCGTTTCGGCCGGATCGAGGAGAAATGGACGGCGGGCATGGAAGCCGCGGCCAGCGCCAAGGACATCGCCAACCTGGAGGGCATGCGCCGCCAGGAGGGCGTACCCGCGTCGCGAGGTGGGGCACCCGTCCGCGCGCCGGAGACAGCCGCCGACGCGTGGGCGCGAGGGCCGACAATCGAGCCGTGGGTCAACGGCCGCCCTGATCGCGTCCGCACCCCCACACGTGAACGAAGGTGACAAGGACCGCGTTGCCGGCTTACCCCGACCCTGAGCGGCTTACCCCGGCCGTGTGAAACGCAGGGTGGCTTGCTGGCCGCCGAAGCCGACATGGACGACAAACGAATGTCGGGTCGGAACCTCGATGTTGTTGCCGTAGTGCCGATCGCTTTGCCCGGCGGTGACGCCCTGCATGGTGGCCACCGGGATTGCGGCGGTGATATTGGCCGTTACGTCCGTGACGGTTATGCTCGGTGGCGCTCCGACCACGACGTCCCCGCCGTGCCGCGAGCAGATGTGGACCTCGAGATGCTGTGCACCTGGGCCCTGGGCCATGCTCATGGCCCCGTTTAACATCACCTCGCCCGTCTTCGGATGGCTGGCCGTCACCTGGGACCGCGAGTACATCTCTTCAGTCGGCCCCACGGAGAGCACGTAGCGGTAATCAGCGCTGTTGGCCGAGGCCGCCGCGCCCGAGGGTGAGCACCCCACCCGAGTGCTCGCGCTGCTCCCCCCCGACCCGCCACAACTCGCTGTCGCGATGGTCACGACCGCGAGTGCGATCAGTAGACGGATCCTTGCCGGCGGCTTCATCTCGTTCCAGCGTATCGTCAACGGCGAGGCGCTTCCTTCCTGTGGGACGAAAGGCTCCAGGCGCCGGCGCGCGGGCAGGTGCGAGTGATCAGTGGCGGTGCTCGTGGACCTCCTCGAGGCCCGCCTCGTGGACGTGGGGGTGGGCGTGGGTGTCTCCGTTGTGGGCGTGGGCGTGCTCGTGCTCGACGTGCTGGTGATCGTGAGTCGTGTGGGCATGGACATGGGGCTCGCCCTCGTGCTCGTGCTCGTGGGTGTGAGGGGCCTCGTGGGTGTGTTCGTCGCTCATTGCGCTCCAGTCATTGTTTGGTTGCTCGATATTGGGACGGCCTGCGGCACCTCTGGTGCGCTCGCGTGGAGGTGCTCGATGTGGCGCAGGGCCTCGTCGAGCAGGACTGCCACGTGGGGGTCATAGAGGCCGTAGATCGTGTGACGGCCCGTGCGGCTGCCAACCACCAGGTTGAGATCCCGCAGGATCCGCAACTGATGGGAGTGCTCTCAACCTCGGACGCGGCTTCGTAGCGCCGGCCCGCGCGAAAGCTCACGTGTTCGTCCGATCGGTCGGTCAGCCTCTCTTCCGGGTCGCCGGGTGCGGTGGGCAGGACGGCCGCCGCCGGCGTCGAAGCATCCCCGGACCGGGAGGAGCGCGATGACCCCGTCGATGAACTACGTGGAGTGCGACGTGCCCGAGGGCATGACCCTCGAGCAGTACCGGCGCCGAGGCGGTCAGAGGCCGAGACGGCTGTCCTGGCTACTGCGCCGGACCCGCGTTCGCTACGCGAACACCGCGCGCGCGTCGACCAGCGCGTCCACCAGGGCGTCGACGTCGTCTCGCCCGTTGTAGGGGCCGAAGCTCGCCCGCGCCGTGGCGCCGACCCCGAGTCGGCGCATGAGCGGCTGGGCGCAGTGGTGGCCGGCACGGATGCACACGGCCGAGCGGTTGGCGATCTCGGCGATGTCGTGGGGATGGATTCCGTCGAGGGCGAAGGAGACGAGCCCTCCCCGCCCCTCGGCGCCGCGGGGCCCGAACACGCGGAGCCCGTCGAGCTCGCCCAGTCGCTCCAGCGCGTAGGCGGTCAGGGAGCGCTCGTGGGAGCGGACCGCGTCCATGCCGATGGCGCCGAGGTAGTCGATGGCGGCACCGAGGCCGACGGCCTCGGCCACCATCGAGGTGCCCGCCTCGAACTTCCAGGGCAGCTCGTTCCAGGTCGCCTCCTGGAAGTCGACGGTGCGGATCATGTCGCCGCCCGTCAGGAAGGGCCCCATCGCCTCGAGGATCTCCCGACGGCCGTGCAGCACGCCGATCCCGGTCGGGCCCAGGGTCTTGTGCCCGGTCCAGACATAGAAGTCGGCATCGATGGCGGCGACGTCGAGGGGGAGGGCCGGCGCCGCCTGGGAGCCGTCGATCAGGGTGCACGCGCCGGCGGCCCGGGCCAGCGCCACCGCCTCGGCCACCGGGTGGATGGTGCCCAGGACGTTGGAGACGTGGGCCAGGGCCAGCAGGCGCACACGCCCGGAGCCTCGCTCGAGCTCGGCCGCCAGCTCGCCCAGGTCGATCCGGCCCTCGCCGTCGACCTCGAGGTAGCGCAGCTCGGCCCCGCGCTCGGCGCACAGCAGCTGCCAGGGCACAAGGTTGGAGTGATGCTCGGCCACGCAGGTGAGCACGACATCCCCGGCGCCGACCGCCGATCGCCCCCAGGCGTAGGCGACGAGGTTTATCGCCTCGGTGGCGTTGCGCGTGAAGATCGTCGTCGGGGCCTGGCTGCCGGTGAAGGCGGCGATGCGCTCGCGCGCGCCCTCGAACAATGCCGTCGCCTCCTCGGCGAGCCGATAGACGCCGCGGTGGACGCTGGCGTTGTGCTCGGCGTAGAACCCACTCATTGCGTCGATGACCGCGCGCGGCTTCTGCGAGGTGGCGGCGGAATCGAGGTAGACGAGCCGGTGACCGTCGATCTCGCGGCCGAGGATCGGGAAGTCGGCGCGCACGTTCAGCTCCGGCTTCGCGGCGGCGCCTGCGTGCTGGTGACGCAGCGGGCGCGGCTTGGGCTGTGGGGGGGAGGTGGCCACCGGCGAAATCCGAGTTGCGCGGTAGGGTATCAGTGGCTCTCGGTACGCCGGATGTCGTGGGCCAGGCCCTCGGGCGTGAGCCCGTCGGGGGGGAAGGAGACGCGCTCGCGGCCGGCTCGGTCGATGACCAGCACCCGGTCGGAGTGGGCCGCCAGCCGCGTCTGCGGCCGTACCCCGTAGGCCTGCCAGACGGGGGCGAGCTCCCGCTCTGAGCCCAGCAGGAAGTGCATCCGCCCGAGCATCCCGTGCTTGGCCTCGAAGGCCCGCACGCTCGTCGGCGTGTCCCCCGCTGGGTCCACGCTGAACGCCAGCACCGGGACGTCGCGGCCGAGGTGGTCGAGCGCGGCCCGGATCTGCTCGGCCTGGAGGGGGCAGGTGTCCTGGCAGGCGGTGTACATGAACGCCTCGACGAGCACGTCCCCGCGGTAGCCCCGCAGCGCCTGGCGGCGCCCGTTCTCGTCGCGCAGGACCCAGTCGACAGGACGGATCCCCTCGGGAGCCACGGCGCCGGAGTAGCCCGTCGCGAACACCTGCGCTGCCGGTGTCGCGGCCCGCAGCCGCAGCGCGAGCGCCGCGACCGCGAGGCAGGCGGCGAGCACGGCGAGGGCGATGGCGGGACGGGACGGCACCCGCGCTGAGGGTAGGCCGCGGGTGATCGCGGCCTGGCCGGTGGCCTGCTCCTACGGTTCGATGAGCCCGCGGCGCACCGCCCAGCGGACGAGCTCCACCCGGTCGCGCATGCCCAGCTTGCGCAGGACGTTGCCTCGGTGCGACTCGACGGTCTTCTCCAACAGATGCAGGATGCCGGCGATCTCCCGGTTGGTGTGCGCCTCGGCGATGAGCTTCACCACCTAGCGCTCGCGCGCCGTCAGCGGCTCGCTCGGCCCAGCCGTGTCGCCGTCCAGCCACTCACGGACCAGCGATCGCTCGGCGGCGTTGGTCAGGAAGGGCTCGCCGGCCGCCACGTCGCGGATGGCCGCGACCAGATCCTGGTCGGCCTCGCGCTTGAGCACGTAGCCGCCCGCGCCCGCCTTGAGCGCCTCGAAGAGGTAGCGCTCGTCGTCGTGCATCGAGAGGATCAGAACGGAGACCTCGGGGGCCTGGCTACGGATCTCCAGCGTCGCCTGGAGCCCGGTCATGCGAGGCATGGCGACGTCCAGCACGCAGAGGTCGGGCCGCGTCCGCACCGCCAGCTCCAGAGCCTCGACACCATCGGAGGCCTCGGCCACCACCTCCATGTCGGCCTGGCGGTCGAGCAGCAGCCGCAGCCCGCTGCGGACGATCCCGTGGTCATCGGCGATGAGGATGCCCAGGCTCATCAGAGCGTGAGCTCGACCGTGGTGCCCCGCCCGGGCCGGGAGCGGATCGCCAGCCGACCGCCGGCCAGCAGCGCCCGCTCACGCATGCCCGAGAGCCCCAGGCCCCCGTCCCGCCCGCCCATCAGACCCTGCCCGTCCTCGCGCACCGACACCACGGGGCGCCCGACGAACGACAGCTCGACCGACAGCGTGGAGGCCTTCGCGTGCTGGGCGGCGTTGGACAGGCTCTCCTGGACGACGCGATAGGCGACGAGCTGCTGGTCGTCGGACAGGGGCGGGACGATGCCTTGGGTCCGGAAGCTGGTGGCCAGGCCGGTGCGGTCGCCGAAACGTCGCACGAGCCCGTCCAGCGCGGGTACGAGTCCGTGGTCATCCAGGGCCGTGGGGCGCAGGTCGCGCGCCAGCGTCAGCAGTTCCTCCATGGCCTGGGCCGCCGCCCAGGTTCTGGCCCTCAACGCGCTGCTGGTCTTCGGCACCGTGCTGGTGGCCAGCGTCGTCTCCCAGCTGCGCCTCGACGTCTCGGTCCAGCGCCGGGAGTTTCTCGTCTACCTGCTGGCCCTCTGCGCCTCCCTGCTGGCCAAAGCCTTCCTGGTGCGCCGCCGCTTCGCGCCGCTGGAGCGTCTGATTGACACCATGGAGCGGGCCGACCTGGATGCCACAGCGCCAGCGATGCCGCTGGCGCGCGCCGACTCGCGCGAGGAGGAGCGGCTCATCGCGACGTTCAACCGGATGCTCGGCCGCCTGGTCGCCGAGCGCCGCCAGGGCAGCCGGGCCATCCTGCAAGCCCAGGAAGCCGAGCGCGCCGGCTGGCCCAGGATCTTCACGATGAGATCAACCAGGCGCTGACCGCCGTCGTGCTGCGCCTGCAGGCCTCGATCCAGGCCGCGCCCGCAGACCTGCGCGGTGAGCTGATGGAGACCAAGCGCTTTCCGTGCGAGATCAGTCCACATCTTCGGGCGCCGGGCCCATACGGGCTCCTGGCGCGCGGGGCTGACGCAGCATTACGGGCCTAGGCAGCGGGGCGTCGTCCGTGACGGCGGCGCCCCCGCCGCCGCCTCTGTGGGGCCGCTACACTTTGTAAAGCGATGTTGTCGATCCGCGATCGAGATTATTGAGCTATGAGTCCTTCCGGCCCCGAGGTGATCCGCCAGATCCGCAGCCAGGTCGACCAAATCGACCCCGGCGAGGTGCACGACACGCTGGGTGCCAACGGCACGGTTCTCGTCGATGTCCGCGAGGAGCACGAGTGGAACGCCGGTCACCTCCCCGGCGCCGTCCACGTCCCCCGTGGCTACCTGGAGTCCCGCATCGAGGGCGTGGTGGCCGATCGCGACGCCCACCTCGTCGTCTACTGCGCCTCGGGCCAGCGGTCCGCGCTGGCCGCTCATACCCTCGGCGAGCTGCTGGGCTATCGCCACGTCCAGTCGCTCAACGGTGGGATCACCCTGTGGAAGGACCGCGGCTTCGAGGTCGATGTGCCCCGGGCCCTCAGCGACGAGCAGCGCGAGCGCTACTCGCGCCACCTGCTCATTCCCGAGATCGGCGCCGAGGGGCAGCAGAAGCTGCTGGAGAGCAGGGTGCTGCTGCTCGGTGCCGGCGGCCTGGGAGCGCCCACCGCGCTCTATCTGGCCGCGGCCGGCGTCGGGACACTGGGCATCGTCGACAACGATGTCGTCGACCTCTCCAACCTCCAGCGCCAGGTCATCCACACCACCGACCGGATCGGCGTGGCCAAGGTCGACTCGGCCGAGGAGACCATTCGCGCCCTGAACCCGGGCGTCGAGGTGGTCAAGTACCCAGTGCGCCTCGACGCCTCCAACGTGATGGAGATCCTCGAGGGCTACGACGTCGTCGTGGACGGCCTTGACAACTTCCCCAGCCGCTACTTGATCAACGACGCCTCGGTCCGGCTGGGCGTCCCGGTGGTGTCGGCTTCCATCCTGGGCTTCGACGGGCAGCTCTCGGTCTTCGCCCCCCACGACGGTCCGTGCTACCGCTGCCTCTATCCCGTGCCGCCACCGGCCGAGCTGGCGCCCTCCTGCGGCGCCAATGGCGTCCTGGGCGTCCTGCCGGGGACGATGGGCCTGCTCCAGGCCACCGAGGTGGTCAAGCTCGTCGTCGGCGCCGGTGAGCCCCTGATTGGGCGCCTGCTGCTCTACGAGGCGCTCGGGGCGACCTTCACCGAGCTCAAGGTCCGCCGGGATCCCGAGTGCCCGGTGTGCTCGCGCGATCCCGCCGAGATCTCCGACGAGGAGATGGGTGCCTTCCCCGACTATGAGGCGTTCTGCGCCGCGGCCGGCTAGCCTGGCCGCATGGCGACGGTGAAGATCCCGCCCGTGCTGCGGTCCTCGACGGGCGGCGAGAAGGAGGTCGACGCGAGCGGCACGAGCGTCGGCGACGTGCTCCAGGCCCTGGCTGAGCGCCACCCCGACACCCGGGGCCAGCTCTTCGGTTCCGGCGGCGAGCTCAACCGCTACGTCAACGTCTACTTGAACGACGAGGACGTGCGGGTGCTCTCCGGCCTCCAAACGCCGGTGAAGGAGGCTGACACCGTGGTCATCCTGCCGGCCATGGCCGGCGGGGGCCGACTGAGCCGCGGGCACCGCTGACCTCCCGCTTCACAACGGCGGGCGGCGCCTCTGGCTACACTTTCTGAAGTGGCCCTCTCGCCCGTGCAGAATCGGCCGTGTGGCGGCCGCTACGGCGACCTCGTCCAGGCCATCGGCCACACGCCGCTGGTCGAGCTCAAGCGCCTCTCGCCCCGCCCGGGGGTGCGCATCTGGGCCAAGCTGGAGTCTCACAACCCCACGGGCTCGGTCAAGGATCGCGTCGCCCGCGCGCTGATCGAGGACGCCGAGTCCCGCGGGGTCATCCGGCCCGGCCAGACCATCCTCGAGCCGACGTCGGGCAACACCGGGATCTCGCTGGCCATGATCTGCTCGCGCAAGGACTACCCGCTCAAGGTGGTCATGCCCGAGAACGTCACCCCCGAGCGCACCCGGCTCCTGCGCATGTACGGGGCGGAGATCGTCTGCTCCCCCGGGGACCAGGGGTCCAACGGTGCGGTGACACTGGCCCTGCAGATGGCTGAGGCGGACCGGTCCTACTACATGCCCTACCAATACGGCAACCAGGCCAACCCGATGGCCCACTACACCGGGACCGCCCCCGAGATTCTCGAGGAGCTCGACGACATCGCCGCGTTCGTGGCCGGGCTGGGCACGGGTGGGACCCTGATGGGCGTGGGGCGCCGGTTGAAGGAGGAGCTGCCCGACATCCAGATCGTCGCGGCCGAGCCGATGCAGGGCGAGCCGGTTCAGGGGCTGCGTTCCCTCGATGACGGCTTCATCCCGCCGATCATCGACCTCGGGCTCCTGGATCGCAAGATCTTCGTGCGCAACCGTGACGCGATCCTCTGGACGCGGAAGCTGCTGGACGAGGAGGGGCTGTTCGCCGGAGTCTCGTCTGGGGCCATAGCCTCGATCGCCGTGCGCATCGCGGAGGGCCTGGAGCAGGGCAACGTGGTCTTCATCGTCTGCGACGACGGCTGGAGGTACCTCTCGAGCGGCATCTACGACCGGCCCCTCGAGGAGATCGAGAATCTGGACTCCACCGTCTGGTGGTAGCCGGGGATTGAGCGCCCAGCACCGGCGCCCTCTCTCTCTCATCCATCGGGCAGCGCCCCCACGGGGCTGTAGTGCGCGATGATCCGCGGCCGGTGGCTGGCACGCATAGCCTCGCGAACACCTCGATCTGGAGGACAGTGCATGGATGTCGATGATCTTCTGCGCGGCGCGCACTCGCGCAGGACGCTCCTTCACCGCTCGGGTCTCGCGGCGGCCGGGGGCTCGGCGGCCTTCCTGGCCGCCTGCGGCTCGAGCTCGGGCTCCAAGGGCGCCTCGAGCTCAAGCACTTCGACGCCCGCCAGCATCCCTCCGGCCACGGGCAGCGGCGACGTGTCTGTGCTCAACGCGGCCCTGGACCTGGAGAACATGGCCATCGCCGCCTACACTGCCGGCGCCCCGCTGCTCAACGGCGCGGTCCTCAAGCTGGGCAGGCAGTTCCTGGCCCAGGAGAAGGAGCACGCTGCTGGACTCCGCAAGGCCATCAACCAGGCCGGCGGCACGCCCAACCAGCCCAAGACCGACTACGGGTTTCCAGCGGTCAGGAGCCAGAGCGATGTGCTGCGGCTGGCCTCGATGATCGAGAACACGGCGATCGGCGCCTACATCGACGCCATCCCCAAGCTCTCCTCGGGAGATCTGCGGGCGACGGCAGCATCGATCGTCACCGACGAGGCCGAGCACCTCGCCGTCCTGCAGAGCGCGCTGGGCCGGGATCCCGTCCCCACCGCCTTCGTCCTCGGTACGCAGGGCGCCTAGCCCGGTGACCGAGCGGCTGATCATTCGCGACGATGGCGATGTGGCGACCCGCGAGATCGCCGAGTTCGAGGCAAGCCGCCGCGAGGCGCTCAAGCGTGGCCTGGCGCTGACCGGCGGCGTGCTGAGCGCGTCGAGCATCCCGCTCCTGCTCGCCGTTCGCAACGCCTTTGCCGCGGCCAGCGGCGATGCGACCGTCCTGCAGGGCGCCATCGACCTCGAGCAGGTCGCCGTCTTCTCCTACCAGGCCGCGTACCGCAGCGGCGTGCTCTCGCCCGCCTTTCGGTCGGTGGCCCGGAAGTTCGCCGGGCAGGAGCAGGAGCATGCCTCGGCGCTGATCAAGGCGCTCGCCGAGGTGGGCGGCGGCCCTCCGCCCCCCAAGCCCAGCAGGGCCACGGAGGTCGACGCGGCGGTGGGCAGGCTCGGAATCGCCAAGGGCCTGAGTAGGCTCAAGAGCGAGGCCGATATCGCCACCTACGCCATCGAGCTGGAGACCGTCGCCGTGAGCGCGTACTACGAGGCTCATGCCAAGCTTCAGAATGCTGCCCTGCTCATGGCCAGCGCGCAGATCATGTCCAACGAAGGCCAGCACCTCGTCGTCCTGCGCACCGTGACCAAGAGGGATCCCGTCCCCAACGCCTTTGAGACCGGCAAGGCCTCGAAGTAGCGACGGCGTTACGGCCCCACGGCGATGACGGCAGCCGGCACCCAACCCGGGCGAGCCCTCCGTGCGCTGGGCACGGCCGGGCTGGCCGCTCTCCTTGTCGCCGGGCTGACGGCGTGCGGCGGCTCGTCCTCGTCGAGCTCTTCCCCGGGCTCCTCATCCGCCCCGTCAGCCGGTGCCGGCCAGGCCTCGGCCGCCGTGCAGGTCGCCTCGTTCAGCTACGCGCCGCCGACCGTGACGATCAAGGCCGGCGGGACGGTCACCTGGCGCAACAGCGACCCCTATCCGCATACGGCGAGCGTCGCGGCCGGGGGGCAGGGGCCGGCCCTGTTCACCACCGGGACGCTCCGCCAGGGCCAGTCGAAGACGGTGAGCTTCACCAAGCCCGGGATCTACAGCTACGTCTGCCTGTTTCACCAGTTCATGCACGCCACCGTCGTCGTGCGCTGAGCTTCGCGTCGTCTCGAGGCGGCGCACCCGAGGACGCGTGGGTCGGTGTCCGCTAGCCTCGCCGCGGCCGTGGAGATCGCCCGCGACATGCTCGACGAGCTGATCGCCCACGCCCGGGCGGAGGCGCCCAACGAATGCTGCGGGATGATCGCCGGCGAGGCGGGGCGTGCCATTCGCGTCTACCGCGGGACCAATGCGGCGGCGAGCCCGCTGCGCTACGAGTTCGACGGTGGCGAGCAGCTTGCCGTCCAGACCGCCATCGAGGATCACGGCTGGGAGCTGGCGGCCATCTACCACTCCCATACGCGCAGCGCGCCCGAGCCTTCGCAGACCGACATCAATCTGGCCTTCTATCCCGACGCCCTATACGTGATCGTCGGCGTGGCCAGCGACGAGCCCGAGGTCCGGGCCTGGGCCATCCGCGGCGGCCGGGTCTCCGAGGCGTCGCTCCGTGTCGTCTAGGGACCCGGATCCCGACGGCGGCGGCCGAGCGCTGGTCTGCCCCACCTGCGCGACGGCGTACCGGGACGATGAGCGCTTCTGCCGGCGCTGCGGGATGCCGCTGGTCTTCGCGGGGAGCGAGCGTCCCGCGCCGGTCAGCGCGGCCCAGGCCCACGCCCGCAAGATCAAGCCTCAGCTCGCCGACGGACCCCTGGTGCGGGTTGCCGGGGCGCGCAACCAGGCCGAGGCGGAGTTCATCCAGGGGCTGTTGCTCGAGGAGGGCGTCCCCTCCGTGCTGCGCCGCTCACGCGGGTTCGACGTCCCCGACTTCTTGGCCGCGGGTCCACGCGACGTGCTGGTTCCGGCCTCGGGCGCGCCCACCGCGTCGGAGGTGCTCCTCCAGGCCGACTTGGCCCCCACCGGCGAGCCCCCACCGCTGCCCGCCGGGCGACTCGCCCTCGGGCTCCTGCTCTCCGCCGGGGTCGTCGCTCTCGTGGCGTGGGCGGTGACGCAGGTCGCGTGAACCCCGGAGCGGGTCGGGCTCAGGAGGGCGATCGCGATGTGCCCGGGTCAGTCCACCTCGCCCAGCCAGTCATCGGACGCCGGCTCGGGCCGGGTCGCCTCGCGCTGGACCGTGCCCGAGGCCAGACGCTCGAGATGGGCGCGCCAGGCGGCCTCGGTCCGCTCGGGGGCGCGGCCGCCGAAGGCCTGGGTGAGCATCACGTCTGACGATGTCTTGGCGGGCGCACAGACCAGGGCCACCGCCGACCCGACGCCCTCCTCGCGGACCAGCAGGTCGATCACCGTGGCGCCCAGCAGCCCGGCGTCGGCCAGGCTCGGCGGGAAGGCCGGGCGTGGACCCTCGCGCAGCCGTCGGGCGATCGCCGGCCGGGCGTGGGGGACCTGGCCGCCGAACCATGCCGCCGCGCCGTCCACCACCCAACTTCGGCGCAGGTAGCGCAGCAGTCGCCGGGGGCTGTGCGGCGGCGGAATGCGGGGATTGCTTCTGGCCATGACGCAGCGGGCGTAGAGCGCCTCGGGCACGCTGTTGAGCAGCTCGCGCGATCCGGGCACCGCCGAGGCGCGGCCCTGGGATGCCCGGGGCGCCAGGGCATGGATCTCCCGGAGTCCGGCCCACCCTACGAGGTAGCGGCGGCCGGCCGGCGAGGTGCTCGCCCAGCGGGCCAGCAGGAGCGGCTCGGCGAGGACGAGAGCGACCGGATGGGCGTGGAGGATGACGGTCAGCTCGCCCGGCGCGCCGCCGGGAAAGAGCCCGTCGAGCTCTGTGCGCCGGCGTTCGAGGCGGTCGAGCACGCGGGCCGCATCGTCGGTGTCGCGCTCCTCGTGTCGGGCGCGGAACGACGCGGAGAAGCTCTCCACCCACGGCACCGGTCAACCCTCCAAGACGACCGGCGGCGCCGGTGGCGCTGCGGTGTCCGCCGTCAGGCCGCGACGACCGCGGCATCCGCCGCGATCGCGCCGATCGCCTCGGCGGCGCGATCGAACTCCTCGTCGGAGAGCACCGGGGTGCCCTCGAAGGGAAGCTCGCGGTGCAGCTCCAGCCAGGAGCGACAGCCGCCGTACTCGTCGCGCACCTTGATGGTGACCGGACGGGGGATGCGGTAGGTCCGCAGCAGCAGGACGTGGAGCGGGTGCCGTCGCTTCCACGCCAGCCGCTTCTCCGCATAGTCCGGCGTCCACACGTAGAAGGGAGAGAGCGCGTCGACGCAGCGGCGGTCGAAGATGGTGAAGTGCGCGGCCACCTCGGCCCAGGCGCGGATCCGTACGCGGTCGGGTTGGGGCAGGTGGCCGTCGCGCACCATCTCCTCGCCGGTGGGCTCGCCGTCGGCCCAGACGCCCTCCTCCAGGGCCCGGCGCAGCTCAGGCCGGTGCGACTCGCGAACGCAGTCGGTGGCCTGGTGGTCGAAGGTCGGGTAGAGGAAGAACCGCTCGTGGGCCAGGCTGAAGTGCCGTCCGGCCTCGCGGATGCCGCCCTTGCGCAGGGTGAGCAGCTGCTCACCCTCGGCGAGGGCGCGGACCGTGACGGCCCATTCCTTGAAAGCGATCGGCAAGCGGTGTCCGGTCTTCGTGGTCAGGCGGGGCCCGTTGGGTCTCGCCCCCGGACCACAGGCCCCCGGAACAAGCCTCGCGCCTCCGCGGCGGGGGGATCTAAGCACACGCTCAAGGCTTTGTGAAATGGCCTGCAAACGCTCGGCTTCAGGGCAGCCGGTGCCCGGCCTGGTCTTCCAGCTCGCAGATCAGCGCGGCGAAGTCACGGTCGCCCAGCCCGCGTTGCGAGGCGCCGGCCAGGACCTCCTGCGCCCGTTCAGCGAAGGGCGTGCCGACCCCGACGGCCTCCGCGTCGGCCAGGCACAGGCGGACGTCCTTGAGCATGTGATCGAGCTTGAACAGGGGGTCGAGGTCGTGGCGGCGCATGACCCCGGCCTTGAGCTCGAGCATCGCCGAGGCCCCCGACCCGGCCCCTACCACGCGCTGTAGAGCGTCGAGATCGACGCCCGCGGCGCCGGCCAGCAGCAGGGCCTCGCCCACGGCGACCGCATTGGCCGCGGCCAGGGCGTTGTTGACCACCTTGACGGCCTGGCCCTGGCCGGCTTCGCCCACGTGGACGATCAGTTCGCCCATGGCCTCCAGGACCGGTTGCGCATCCTCGACGTCCTCGGGACTTCCTCCGGCCATGATGGTGAGCGTCCCGTCGGTGGCCCGCGGAGCCGACCCGCTGACCGGCGCATCCACCAAGCGCAGGCCGCGGCCGCGAAGGTCGCCGGCCAGCTCGCGGGCGGCGATGGCGCCGATCGTCGAGCAGTCAACGCAGAGGGTCCCCGGCTGCGCTCCCGAGGCGACGCCCTCGGGGCCGAGCAGAACCGCCCGGACCGCCTCGGCATCGGCGACGACGGTGACCACGATGTCGCTGCTTGAAGCCACTTCGGCGGGCGAGCTCGCCGCCCGGGCGCCATGATCGGCGGCGAAGCGCGCGGCGACGCCGGCCGAGCGGTTCCATACCGTCAGCTCCAGCCCGGCCCGGCGAAGGCTGGCGGCCATCCGGCTGCCCATGATCCCCAGTCCGCAGACACCGACGCGAGCGCTCATCAGGCCAGGCTAGAGATCGGCCGACGGACCACCGCCGGGAGGCGGTGATGAACTGGCCGCCCTCAGGCGGCCAGGGCGGGGAGCCGGACCGCGTCGGTCTCGGCCAGGTGCTGATGTGACGGGCAGTACCCGCTGCGGCCGAGGGGCGCGCGCTGGCACGGGGTGCCCTTGCGGGTGGTGGCCCGACACTTCAGGGGATTACCGTAGATGTCGTGCGATTGGTCGGGCTGGCTGTCGAGGAAGTCCTCGGCCGCGGCGACGTAGCGCTCGATCGTCTGCAGCACGTGGCCCTGGGCGCTGACCGGGAAGTGCGAGCGCACGTCTCCAAACAGCGTCCGCGTGGGGTGGGCGAAGTAGTGGCGGTCGGTCGCGAGTCGCTCGATGGCTACCTCGCACGCACGCAGGACGCGGGCATGGTTGGACGGCTGGTCTCGCCCCCGCTGGGTTGACTCGAGGATCTCGCCGCTGATCTCGCGGTAGATCGCCCGACTGAAGCGGTACATGAAGTTCTCTCCTCCTTGACAGACCCAACACCCTCCCTGTTCGGGAGCTTGCTGGCGGCATGTGAATGCTTCAACGCAGCCTTTGTTAACTCGGAGTTAAGTCCCGATGGCGCGCTGATGAGGACGGTTGCCGCCCCGCGGCCCGCGACCGGGAGACGGGCGGGGGCCCGTCAGAGCCAACGCTCGAGCCTGGCCGTGCCGTCGGTCCCCACGATCACGTGACGGCCATCGAGCGCCGGATCGGCGTCGGGGAGGTCGGCCCGGCGATGCGCGCCGCGGCTCTCGGCGCGCAGCAGGGCGCTGCGCGCGATCAACCGGGCCAGGGGTGTGGGGTCGGCGCAGAGCTTGGCCAGTCCCTCGGGCGTGCGCCGGAGCCCGGCGAACCGCCACAGGGCGTGCCGCGAGGCGGCCGTGGGCCGCCCCGGCGACGCGCCGCCCGGCCCCGGGTCGGGCAGCGACCGCCCCCGGGACGGTTCGTCGAGGGCGGCCAGCCCGGCCCGGTGGCCGAAGACCAGGCATTCGCTGAGGGAGTTGGAGGCCAGACGGTTGGCCCCGTGCAGTCCGGTGCAGGCGCACTCGCCGACGGCGTAGAGCCCGGGCAGTCGGCTCGCCCCGTGGTTGTCGGTGGCGATGCCCCCCATCACGTAGTGGGCGGCGGGGGCGACCGGGATGGTCTCGCGCGTCGGGTCGAGGCCTCCCGCCCGCAGCGCCGCCACCACGTTGGGGAAGAGGCCGGGGTCCACGTCGCGCATGTCAAGGGCCACGGCCTGGGCGCCGGTGACCTCGAGCCGGTTCTGGATGGCCACGGCCACCTCGTCACGGGGCGCGAGCTCGTCGACGAAGCGCTCGCCCGTGGCGTCGAGCAGGATGGCTCCCTCGCCCCGTACGGCCTCCGTGACCAGGAAGCCATCGGCTCCGTTGCCGGCGCACAGGGCGGTCGGGTGGAACTGGACCAGCTCAAGGTCGGCCAGTGCCGCCCCGGCCGCGTGGGCGAGCATCAGCCCGGCGCCGACCGAGCCCGGTGGGTTGGTGGTCCGCGACCAGAGGGCGGCGGCGCCGCCGGTGGCCACGACGACCGCTCGGCCCCGGAGCGTGCGCCCGTCGTCGCAACGCACGCCGTGGCAGCGCCCGTCCGCCGTCCACAGGCTCACCGCCCGCCGACCCTCGAGTACCGCGATGCGCTCGTCCTCGGCGACCAGGGCCGAGAGCTGCCGCGTGATTCGTCGTCCCGTGGCGCTGCCCCCGGCGTGGACGACACGGCGCGCCGAATGGCCGCCCTCGAGTCCCAGGGTCAGACGACCGCGGCGGTCGGCGTCGAAGCCCACCCCCAGCCGTTGCAGTTCGGCGACGCGGGCCGGGGCCTCGTCGCAGAGGGTCGCCGCCGCTGAGCGGCGGGCGGCGCCCCGGGCCGCGGCGAGGGTGTCGGCCAGGTGGCGGTCGGGGTGGTCGTCGGCGCCCAGGGCGGCGGCGACGCCGCCCTGGGCCCAGTAGGAGGCTGACTCGGCCAGCGGGGTGGCCGACACGAGCGTGACCGTGGCGCCCGTGCGCGCCGCGGTCAGGGCGGCGAAGAGGCCGGCGGCACCGGCCCCCACGACGACAAGATCTGATTGGGAGGCGGGCGGCATAAGACCCGTCGGCGTCTACGGTACCGGCGTGGCCTCGCCGGTCTACCTCCGCCACGCGTGCTCACTCGAGCACGACACGGGTGGCGGTCACCCTGAGAGAGCCGAGCGCATCCGCGCGGTCGAGGCCAGGCTCGACGGGCTCGGCTGGCTGGGCTACGAGGTCCAGCAGGCGCCGGCGGCCACCGATGAGGAGCTGCTCGCCGTGCACCCTCCCGAGCACCTCGCCACCGTCGAGGCGCTCAGCGCCAGCGGCGGAGGCGGGGTGGATCCCGACACCATCGCCTCGGCCGCGACCGCGGAGGCGGCCCGCCGAGCCGCCGGCGGGGCGGTGGCCATGGTCGACGGCCTGGTCTCAGGCAGCCTCTCTACGGCGTTCTGCGGCCTGCGGCCGCCCGGGCACCACGCCGAGCGCGCGCGCGCCATGGGCTTCTGCTTCTTCAACTCGGTGGCCGTAGCCGCCCAACGAGCCATCGACCACCACGGGGTCGGGCGCGTGCTGATCGTCGACTGGGACGTGCACCACGGCAACGGGACCGAGGCGATCTTCGCCGCCAGCCCTGAGGTCGTCTATGTCTCCCTGCACCAGTGGCCGCTGTACCCGGGCACCGGCTCGGCCTCCGACACCGGGCGTGGTGCCGGGGCCGGGTACACGCTGAACCTGCCCGTCCCGCCAGGCTCGGGAGACGACGTCTTCTGCTCGCTGGTCGAGCACGTCGTCGTTCCGGCGGCGCGCGCCTTTGCCCCCGGCCTGATCCTGCTCTCCGCCGGGTTCGACGCCCACCAGGACGATCCGCTGGCCGACTGCTTGGTGAGTGACGAGGGCTTTCGGGCGATGGCCCGCGCCCTGCGGCGGGTGGCTGGTGAGCTCGGGGTCCCCCTGGGCGCGGTGCTCGAGGGTGGTTATGAGCTCGGTGCCCTTTCCCGCGGTGTGGCATCGACCATGGCCGAGCTGGCCGCCCAGCCGGACGGACGCTCCCCCGGGCTCGGTCCCCACCCCCTGGCCCAGGGCTACGCCGCCGAGCTGGCGAGCCGGCCATGGGGGAAGGTCTAGGGCCGCCGGGGGTCAGCGGATCGTCCCGCGCGGGCCGGTGGGTCCGGTCGGCGACCGGCGGCTGGCGCCGCCGGCGCCGGTGGTCGAGCTTCGCGTCGGAGGGGTCGGGCCGGTCCTCGGACGACGTGCCCCGACGAGGCTGGTGGGCGCGGGTCTCCGCGGCCCGGTGGGACCGGTGGTGAAGGCGGGACCGGTCGGACCCGTCACGCCCGCTGGGCCGGTGGGCACGAACAGCGGGGCTCGCGGGGGCAGTGATCGGGGTGCCGCGTGCACGCGATTGCGCGTCAGGCTGGCCACGGCGAGTCCGATCCCGCCCCCGGCCAGGATGACCAGCACGATGGCGATGGCCAGCGGCCCGCGGACGTTGGGCGGCGGCAGGATACGGGTCGTCACGGCCAGCCCGCAGCTCGTGCACCAGTCTTGGTCGGGGGCCAGGCCCACCCCGCAGCGCGGGCAGCGGGAGGCGGCCGACCCAGCGGCCGCCGTGCTCACGGGCCGGGAGCCGCCAGCGGCGCACCGCAGCTCGAGCAGAAGCGCGCATCGCTGGCGTACAGCGTCCCGCAGGCGGGGCAGACGCCACCGATTCCGGCCTCGCGGAGCTCGCGCAGCGGCCGATCTTCGCCCAGGGCCTGCTCGAGCGAGCGGCGCTCGGCGTCGGTGGTCCCGAGCACCTCGACCTTGGCCTGCACGAGGTCGGGCCGCTGGGTTCCAAAGCGCGTGAGGTCGAAGACCAAGCCTCCGAGGTCGCGAAGCTCGAGCTCGCGTCGACGTCGCAGGAAGCGCACCCGGCGGCGCAGCTGGGCGCGATGACGCACGTTGGGCTGCTCGGCGGCGGCCACGCCCGGCTCGACGATGGGCACTCCCGGGTCGGGTGCCGCTGGTGCGGCGGGAGCCTCGGTGAGCGGTGCTTGGGTCGCGGGGGCGTCTCCCGGGTCGGGTGCCGCTGGTGCGGCGGGAGCCTCGATGAGCGGTGCTTGGGTCGCGGGGGCGTCTGGGGCCTCGGATGCCCCGGCGTCACCTGGCCGGCGGGACCGGGGCGGCCAGGCTATGGAGTCGATGGCGGCGGTAGGCGCCTCGGGGGCTGGACTCGCCTCGGCGGTCGGACTCGCCTCGGGGGCCGGACTCGCCTCCGGCGGCTGACCGTCCGGGGCTCCGGACGGGCCTGGCCCACCGCTGGGCGGGACCTCGGGCACGGGCGAGCCCCCCGCGGTGGAACCGGGGCGCTCGACTTGGGGGGACTCCGTCGCGTTGTCCCTGACTGCGTGTCGCTTGGGCAGACCGAGCATGGAGAGGCGCCGCGGGGGTGGACGTGCTGCGGCGCGCCGAACCGCCGATCATAGCGACGCGGTCGGGCCAGCAGCCCGGCGGAGCCGCTCGGTGCCGCCAGGTGGTCTGCCACCATTGGCCGGTGCCCAGGCGCGAGGCTCAACGTCCCGTCGCCGTCTTTGACTCGGGGGTCGGAGGTCTGACGGTGCTCCACGAGCTGCTTGTGCAGCTGCCGGCCGAGGACTTCGTCTACTTCGGTGACACAGCGCGCTTCCCCTACGGCGTGCGTCCGCCCGAGGAGCTCGAGCGCTTCGCCCTGGAGATCGCCGATCGGCTGCTGGGCGGAGGGGCAAAGCTGCTCGTGGTGGCCTGCAACGCGGCAGCCTCCAGCGCTCTGCCTGCCCTGCGCGAGCGCCTGGGTCGCGAGCCCGGCGACGTGCACCTGCTCGCGGTTGTCGAGCCCGAGTCGCGCCTCGCACTCGCCGCCACCCGAAGCGGTCGCATCGGCCTGCTGGCCACGCCGACCACTGTCTCCACCGGCAGCTACGCCGCTGCGCTTCAACGCGCACGGCCCGGCGTGTCGCTGACCAGCGTCGCCTGTCCCGACCTCGCCCCGATCATCCAGGGCGGCTTCCCCTTCGACGAGAGCGTTGTCGAGACGGTTCGCTCCTATTGCAGACCGCTGCGCGAGGCGGCGGTGGACACAGTGATCCTCGGCTGCACGCACTACCCGTTGCTGGGTCCCATGCTCCAGCGCATCCTCGGTCCCGACGTGCGGCTGGTCTTCTCGGGCGCCGCCGTCGCGGCGGAGGCGCGCGGGGTGCTGGACGGCGCGGGGCTCCTGAATCCCCGCAGCGGCGAGGGTCGCTACCGCTTCGAGTGCAGCGGCGACGCGGAGGCCTTTCGCCGGCTGGGCACGCGCTTTCTTCAGATGCCCCTCGGGGAGGTCACCTGCGTGCCCGCCCCGGCGGCCGTGGCCGCGTGAGCCAAGCCCCCCGAGCTTCCGGCCGGCAGCCCGACGAGCTGCGACCGGTGTCCATCGAGCCCGACTTCGTTCGGTCGGCCACCGGGTCTGCCCTGATCGAGGCGGGCGGGACGCGGGTGATCTGCACCGCCACCATCGTCGATGGCGTCCCGCGCTGGATGGCCGGGCGGGGACGGGGGTGGCTGACCGCCGAGTACGGGATGCTCCCCGCCTCCACCGGCGAGCGCAAGCCGCGGGACGTGTCCCGCGGGCGCCCCGACGGGCGCACAGTGGAGATCCAGCGACTGATCGGCCGCTCCCTGCGCGCCATCGTCGACTTCGAGGGGCTCGGCGAGCGCACCGCCTGGGTCGACTGCGACGTGCTCGAGGCTGACGGGGGCACCCGCTGCGCCTCGATCACCGGCGGCTGGGTAGCGCTCGCTCTTGGCTGCGAGCGCCTGCGGCGCGAGGGCGCCATGAAGCACAACCCGCTGCGCGGGAGCATCGCCGCGGTCTCCTGCGGGATGGTCGAGGGCCGGGCGCTGCTCGACCTCGACTACGGCGAGGACTCGAGCGCCGAGGTTGACGCCAACGTGGTGATGACGGGAGCCGGTGGTCTGGTGGAGGTGCAGGCGACAGCGGAGCGCACGCCGCTCTCGCGGGCCCATCTCGATGAGTTGCTGGCGCTGGCGGCGGAGGGTATCGACCGGCTGCGCGCGGCGCAGGAGGAGGTGGTCGCGGCCGCCTCGACGGCGTCGTGAGGCTCGTGCTGGCCACGCGCAACCCGCACAAGCTGCGCGAGTTCCGACGCCTGCTGGGAGGAATCGAGCTCGATCCCCTTCCCGCCGGTGTCGAGCTTGCACCCGAGACCGGGGAGAGCTTCGCCGCCAACGCGGCACCCAAGGCCCGCTCGGTGGTCCGCGTCCTCGGTCGTGAGGTCATCGCCGACGACTCGGGGATCGAGGCCGGCGCTCTGGGCGGCGCACCCGGGGTACGGTCGGCCCGCTTCGCTGGCGACGGGGCCAGCGATGCCGAGAACCTGGCCCGACTCCAGCGCGAGGCGCCGGTGGGCAGTGCGCTGACCTACGTCTGCGCCCTGGTCCATGCCGGGCCGCATGGGCCCGAGCGGCTGTTCGAGGCGCGCTGCACCGGGCGCATGGCCGCGCAGGCACGAGGCACCGGGGGGTTTGGCTATGACCCGGTGTTCGTCTGTGACGCAGACTCCGCCGGCCGGACGATGGCCGAGCTGTCCGATGCTGAAAAGGACGCCATCAGTCATCGCGGTAAGGCGGCACGGGCCCTTCTGGCATGGATCCGGGGCTGACGCCCACACGCGAGGCGGCGGCGCCGGGGCGTATACGCCCCGGCGCACCCCCGCGCGAGCGTGCGGCGCTGCTGTCGGTCGGCTCCAACGCTGCCCTGATTGCGGCCAAGCTCGCGGTCGGGCTGATCACGGGCTCCGTCGCCGTGCTCACCGAGGCGCTGCACTCCTCCATCGACCTGATCGCGTCGGGCGTGGCCTATGTCTCGATCCGCAAGGCCGATGTCCCGGCCGACGAGGACCATCGCTACGGCCACGAGAAGATCGAGAACATGGGGGCGGCGGGGGAGGGCGTGCTGATCCTCGTGGGCTCGGCCATCATCGCCTACGAAGCCATCCAGCACCTGGTGCAGGGCTCCACTGTGCATCAGGTCGGCCTCGGGATCGCCGTCGTCGCCGGCTCGATGATCGTCAACCTGGTGGTCTCCGGGACTCTCGACCGGCGCGCGCGGGCGACGGAGTCGCCCGCGCTGGCTGGTGATGCCGCTCACCTGCGCACCGACGCGCTGACCTCGGCCGGCGTCCTCGTGGCCCTCGCCCTCGTCGGTCTGACCGGCGAGTCTTGGATCGATCCGGCGGTCGCCCTCGTTGTGGCGGTGGTGATCGTGGGGACGGGCGTGCGCATCCTCTCGCGCTCCTCGCGCGTTCTTGTCGACGAGGGGCTGCCCCACGAGGAGCTCGA